>Ga0208105_1000096_pt1 | contig 40296 bp, 29 predicted proteins | sample CryBogCBE16Jul07_FD_184574 | JGI IMG/M metagenome (GOLD analysis project Ga0208105, IMG submission 184574) | Freshwater microbial communities from Crystal Bog, Wisconsin, USA - CBE16Jul07 (SPAdes) | ecosystem: Environmental > Aquatic > Freshwater > Lake | place: Crystal Bog, Wisconsin, USA... | reverse complement strand
AGGGAAGCTTCAGCCTCGAGGCCCTGGCTGACACGGCCAACAAGAAACTCGTCCGCCGCCATCCCCATGTCTTCGGCGGGACTTCCGCCAAGACCAGCGCCGAGGTGCTCGCCCGGTGGGAGGAGATCAAGAAAGGGGAGCGCGCCGCGAAGGGACTCCCCTCTGTCCATTCGCATCTCGACGGCGTGGCGCTCGGATTCCCCGCGCTTGTCCGCGCGCAGAAAATCCAGAAGAAGGCGGCCAAGGTAGGCTTCGACTGGCGCCGCCCCGAGGATGTCGTGGAGAAGATCCGCGAGGAGACCGATGAGGTGGAGGTCGAGATCCCGCTCCGTAGGCAGGAGGGGGTGACCGACCGCCTCATCGAGGAGGTCGGGGACCTGCTCTTCGCCGTGGTGAATCTATCCCGTGCGCTGGGCATCGACGCCGAGTCGGCCCTGCGTGAGGCGACCAGAAAATTCGAAGGACGTTTCCGCGCCATGGAGGCATCCCTTCCCTCCGGCAGGAAATTTTCCGAACTCAGCTTCGACGAGATGAACGCCCTCTGGGACGCGGTGAAAAAAAGGGTGGGAAAGGAAGAATGAAGATGAATGCGCCGGATTCTCCCAAGACACCCACTTTATGCCTTACCTCCTTCGATTCGCTTGCCTTCGGTCTTCCTAACAGCCTATAGCCTTCAGTCTGATCCCCTAGACTCATGCTCCTCACCCGACGCTCTTTCCTCGGCATGCTCGGACTCGTTCCCGCAGCCACCGCTCTTCGTGTCCCTGCTGCATCCGCGGACGCCATCCCCACCGGGACCGTCCCGAAGCGGCAGTTCGGACGTCATCAGGAGATGCTCAGTTGCATCGGCTTCGGCGGGCACACCCTCGCCCTGGCACCGACCGTGCAGGAGGCGACCAACATCGCCCACTACGCCATCGATCAGGGCGTGAACTTCTTCGACAACGCCTGGGAATACCACAACGGCCGCGCCGAGGACTGGATGGGCGAGGCCCTCTCGGGAGGCTGGCGGCAGAAGGCCTTCATCATGTCCAAGGCCTGCATCCACCACGCCAAGAAATATGACATCCCCTTCGCCGGCACCGACAAGGAGAAGGCCCTCCAGATGCTTCAGGCCCAGCTCAAGCGGCTTAAAACTGATTATCTCGATCTCTGGATGATTCACGAGATCCAGGATGCCGACGTTGACTTCCACCTCGGCAAGGACGGCGCCCTCGAGGCCCTCGACGAGGCGAAGAAAAAGGGAATGGTGCGCTATGTCGGCTTCACCGGCCATACCAGCCCGCAGGCTCATGTCCGTATGATCGAAAGCGGCTACCCTTGGGACGCCTCGCTTCTGCCCGTTTCCGTCCTCGGAAACACTCTCCATGCGAAGGAATTCGACAAGACTGTCCTCCCGCTCATGCAACAAAAGGGAATCGCGGCCATCGGCATGAAGGGGTTCGGCGGGAGCAAGCGGGCCAACCTTCACGGCATGGTCACGGTCCAGCAGGTCGTCGACTACGCGCTCAGCTATCCCGCCGTCACGACCCAGTGCATCGGCATCGACTCCATGGCCTTCGCCCAGCAGGCGGTTGCCGCCGCGCTCAATGCCAAGCCGATGAGCGTTGAGGAACGCGAGAAATTCCTGGCGCTGATCCAGGCCCGGGGGGGGGCGGAGTATGCTGCCTTCCTCAAAGAAGGATACAACGACGGCGCATGTTGCGTGGCTTAGAGCGGCTTCAGGAATTCTATAGCCGTTCTTTGGCGGCCTCTGCCTCCAGGCAGACGGTGCCGCCCTCTGGGTCCCGCGATCGCGGGATCTTCCGCGTCCGCTCCCGCAGGCTTGGTTGAGGCGGCATCGGGCGTTCTGCGTTGTCGCCTCGCTCGGACAGTAGCACTGCGACGACAGCCGCTTCGCTTGCTCCTAGCCCACCAACCCATGGCGCTTGCACCTTTATGGCGACTCTTTAAAAAGAAACTGCTCTAAAAGCTCCGGAGAAGCTCCTCATCCTCGCATCCCTGGGGGCGGAATGTTTGGATGACGCTTGGTCCAGCGCTCATGGTTGCGAGTTCCTCCTGAAGAGCGGCGATGTCTTCTTCCGAGAGGAGTCTGGGATGGACGGTCGTGCGGAGTTGATGATCGATGCCGGAGGCGAGCACGAGGTTGAGTGATTCGCGGACTTTTCCGGACGATCCTTGCGCGCCGGAGATGATATCGTAGCGCTCGTCGAGCGGGGCCTTGATGTCGAGGCCGACCCAATCGACCAGCGGAAGGATCGTGGCAAGACGCGCGGGATAGCTTCCCGAGGTGTGCAGGCCGATCCGGAAGCCCAAGGAGCGGACTTCGCGGATGGCCTCGGCAAGGGTGGCATGGGCCGTTGCCTCTCCGCCGCTGAAGACGACTCCCTCGAGAAACCCTTGTCTGGACGTGAGAAAACCGATTACCCGATCCCACTCCCAGCTCTCGCCCTCATCGAAAGGGCGGAGATGGGCGTTGTGGCAGTAGCGGCACTGCCAAGGACACCCCTGGCAGAAGAGCACGGCGCAGAGAATCCCGGGCCAGTCGACGCTGGAGAAGGGGACGAGTCCCGCAACAGGGAGGGGCTTTGCGTCAGGCGGCCTCACGCTTGCAGGCACACTCACCGTTATCACGGCGGGAACAACCTTCGGAATTTTCCCCGGCCGGTTTCTCGACGAAGTGAAGGCGCTCGGCGTGTTCCTGTTTCTTGCCCCTGTTGAACTGCGAGACCGGGCGGTGGTAGCCCATCACGCGGGTCCAGACTTCGCAGGGTTGGCGTTCGGAGTCGTTGAGCTGATGGGTGGTCGGGATGGATGCTGGAGTGTTCATGCGGCTTGTTCGGCGGGTTGTTGTTTTTCGGGGGAGGGAGTCTTCGCGGAGAGGATCTCGGCGTCGCAGCGGGGGCAGTAGGGATGCTCCCCGGCGAGGTAGCCGTGCTTCGGGCAGATGGAGAAGGTGGGGGTGACCGTGATGTAGGGGAGCCGGAAGCGGAAGAGGACACGCTTCACTAACTCCCGGCAGGCGCGGGCGTCGGAGAGGCGCTCGTTCATGTAGAGGTGGAGCACGGTGCCTCCGGTGTATCGGCGCTGCAGCTCCTCCTGATGGGTGAGGGCCTCGAACGGATCGTCGGTGTGGCCCACGGGGAGCTGGGTGGAGTTGGTGTAGTAAGGCGCCTCGCCGGTGCCGGCATGCAGGATGCCGGGGAACTTCATCCGGTCGACGCGCGCGAAACGGTGGGTGGCTCCCTCGGCGGGCGAGGCCTCGAGATTGTAGAGATTGCCCGTCTGCTCCTGGTAATGGGTCATGCGTTCACGCATCCGGTCGAGCAGGCGGACGGCGAAGTCGCGGCCCCACGGGGTGGTGATGTCCTCAAAGCCACCGGTGAAGTTGCGGATGCACTCGTTGACCCCGTTGATGCCGATGGTCGAGAAGTGGTTGCGGAGGGTTCCGAGGTAGCGCTTCGTGTAGGGGAAGAGGCCCTCCTCCATATGGCGCTGGATGACCTTGCGCTTCAGTTCAAGGCTTTCGGAGGCGAGGTCCATGAGCCTCTCGAGCTGGGTATGGAGGTCGCGTTCGCTGCCACGGCAGATGTAGCCCAGGCGGGCGCCGTTGAGAGTCACGACACCGATCGAGCCGGTTTGCTCTGCGGAGCCGAAGAGGCCGTTACCGCGCTTGAGTAGCTCCCGCAGGTCAAGCTGGAGGCGGCAGCACATGGAGCGCACCATCCGGGGCTCAAGGTCGGAGTTGAGGAAATTCTGGAAATACGGGAGCCCGTATTTCGCCGTCATTTCGAAAAGCAGGTCGCTGTTCCCCCCCTCCCAAGCGAAGTCCTTGGTGATGTTGTAGGTCGGGATCGGGAAGGTGAAGACGCGCTGCTTCGCGTCTCCCTCCATCATCACCTCGAGGTAGGCGCGGTTGAGCATCGCCATCTCGGAAGCGAGTTCGCCGTAGGTGAAGGGCATCTGCTCGCCTGCGATGAGCGGGTTGTCCTTGGCCAGGTCCTCGGGGCAGGTCCAGTCGAAGGTGAGGTTGGTGAACGGCGTCTGCGTCCCCCAGCGCGACGGGACGTTGAGGTTGAAGATGAACTCCTGCATGCACTGGCGCACATCGGCGTAGGAGAGGCTGTCCTTGCGCACATAAGGGGCGAGGTAGGTGTCGAAGGAGCTGAAGGCCTGCGCGCCGGCCCACTCATTCTGCAGGGTGCCGAGGAAATTCACCATCTGTCCTAGCGCTGTGCGGAGGTGCTTCGGCGGACCCGATTCGATCTTGTTGGGGACGCCGTTGAAGCCCTCCCAGAGGAGCTGGCGGAGCGACCATCCCGCGCAGTAGCCCGAGAGCATGTCGAGGTCGTGGATGTGAAAGTCCCCCTCTCGGTGGGCGTTGCCGATCTGCGGCGAGTAGATGTGGCTGAGCCAGTAGTTGGCGGTCACCTTGCCGGCGACGGAGAGAATCATGCCCCCGAGGGAAAAACCCTGGTTGGCGTTGGCATTCACCCGCCAGTCGGAGCGGTCGATGTATTCGCTCACCGAGGCGATTGCATCGACCATGCTGGTACGGCTTTCGCGGAGTTGCCGGTGTTTTTCCCGGTACACGATGTAGGCACGGGCAGTGGTGAAGAGGCGGTTCTCAAGGAGCGCCCGCTCCGCGAAGTCCTGGATCTCCTCGACGCCGACCACCGGCTTTACCGGAGGTGTGGTGATCCACGAGAGGACCTGTGCGGAGAGCTTGAGTGCCTGGGCCATGCCGTATTCCCCGGTCGCTTCTCCCGCGCGGGTGAGGGCGGAAGTGATTTTCTCGGGGTCGAAGGTCGTGAGTGATCCGCTACGCTTGCGGACGCACGAGGGACGATCCTCTCGGAGGGTCGGTCTCACTGGCGGGAGTGGTACCGGAAGTGATGGGGAAAGGTCGGAGGGTGCGGAGAATTTCATGGCTTCTGCCGCTGTATCTTGCGGTCTTTTTGGCCGTCAATCCGCAACAGCTACTACAGGTGGTGTTTCGCAATACCGGATAAGAAAAAGACAATGCGTAAGAATCCGTCGGGGCTTTTGACATTGAACTCAGGGCCCCAACGGAAAGACTTGATCATCCATGACGGCCCCGCTCACTCCCTCGATTCCCGCCTTTGCGGGCGGACGCGAACGCTTTCTCAACGCTTGCCGCTGCCTGCCTGCCGATAAGACACCTGTCTGGCTGATGCGCCAGGCAGGACGCTCGCTTCCCGAATACCGCGCACTGAAGGAGAAGCATTCCTTCCTCGAACTCGCTCGTACGCCCGAACTGGCTGCCGAGGCGACGCTTCAGCCGATCCGCCGGTTCGGTTTCGACGCGGCGGTTCTCTTCAGCGATATCCTCGTGGTGCCCGAGGCCATGGGCCAGCCCTACTCTTTCCGGGAAACGGGGGGCATCACCATGAAGTTCACCGTCAGCTCCGCCGCCGCCATCGCCCACCTGCAGGCCGAGGGTGCCGTGGAACGCCTCGACTACGTCGCCGGGGCGCTCCGGATGCTCAAGGCAGAACTTGCCGGCAAGACCGCCCTGCTCGGCTTTGCCGGATCCCCCTGGACGCTCGCCCGCTACATGGTCGAGGGAACGGGATCGGGTGCTTCCCATTCAATCAAGGAGCTGTTCTACGCCGAGCCCAAGCTTTTCGGGGCTCTCCTCGAAAAGATCACGGGTGTCGTCGCGGAGTTCCTGAAGATGCAGATCGAGGCCGGGGCGGATGCGGTGCAGATCTTCGACAGCAACGGCGACCTGCTTTCCGAGGGGGATTTCGAGGCCGGGTCGGGCCGCTGGATCCGCGAGGTGATCTCCTCGCTCGGCGGCAGGGTGCCGGTGATTCTTTTCTCCAAGGGAGGCTACGGCCGCCTTGGCAAGCTCGTTTCCACCGGGGCAAATGTCCTGAGCGTCGATTGGACGCAGTCGCTTGCTGCCGTCCGAAGGGCCCTGCCCACAAATGTCGGCGTGCAGGGGAATCTTGATCCCTTCCTGCTGACCACTTCCCCGGAAACTGTCGCTGCGGAGGTTGCGCGCATCCTCCGCGAGATGAAGGAAGTGAAGGCGGAGGGGCTGGAGGGCCACGTTTTCAATCTCGGCCATGGAGTTCCGAAGGAAGCGAAGCTTGAATGCCTCGCCGCCCTCGTCGAGACGGTCCGCTCGAAAGGCTGAGCATTGCCGCCGCCGTCCGCGCCGCCTACGATAGCTGACTAGGCCATGAGTTCCCTTCACGTCGATCTCGATCTCGTCCGCAAGCACAACGTTGCGGGGCCGAGGTACACGAGTTATCCCCCGGCCACGCGCTTCACGGAGGATTTTTCCCGCGAGGAACTGGAACGCCGCATCGAGGCGAACAACAACTCGGGACGCGATCTCTCGCTCTACTTCCACATCCCGTTCTGCGAGACGCTCTGCTGGTTCTGCGGATGCACCACGGTCATCACCACCGACCACTCGCGCGCCTCGGGCTACCTCGCCCTACTGGAGCGCGAGGTGGAGCGTCTGAAGGCCAGGATCAACCCGGGAAGAAAGGCCGTCCAGCTTCACTTCGGCGGCGGATCGCCCACCTTCCTCACTCCTGACGAGATCCGCAGGCTCGGGGCGCTGATCCACCGCCATTTCGAGTTTTCACCCGACATCGAGGCGAGCGTCGAGGTCGATCCGCGCAGGCTGACCCGCGATCATCTCGTTGCGCTCCGCGAGATCGGGATCAACCGCGCCTCCATGGGAGTGCAGGACTTCAATCCCGAGGTCCAGAAAGCCGTCCACCGCATCCAGCCCCGTGAGATGACCGAGCAGGCCGTCGCGTGGATGAGGGAGCTGGGTTTCGGATCGATCAACCTCGATCTGATCTACGGCCTGCCGCACCAGACGGTCGCCTCGTTCGAGCAGACCCTTGCGACTGTTCTGGAGATGGGACCCGACCGTCTCTCGGTCTTCAGCTACGCCCATGTCCCGTGGGTCAAGCCGGCCCAGAAGATCCTGGAGCAGAAGAATCTTCCCTCCCCGGAGGAGAAACTCGGCCTTCTCAAGCTCGTCATCGAGAAGCTCACGGCCGACGACCGCTATGTGTATATCGGCATGGACCATTTTGCCCGGCCCGGCGACGAACTGGCGGTGGCCCAGCGCGAGCACAAGCTCCAGCGTAACTTCCAGGGATACAGCACCCGTGCGGGCACCGACATCTACGCCTTCGGGATGTCGAGCATCTCGCAGATACCCGACGCCTACTGGCAGAACGAGAAGGAGTTGGAATCCTACCGCGGCGCCGTGGAGGCGGGACGCGAGCCGTGGCACCGCGCCTACTTCATGACTTCGGAGGACATGCTCCGCAGGGACGTGATCATGCGTCTCATGTGCGATCTCGGGATCGATTTCGCGGAGACCTCCAAGCGCCTTGGAATCGACTTCGCCGCGCATTTCGCCCCGGAGATCGGAAAGCTCGCCCCTTATGAGGAGGACGGATTGGTCCGCTGCGACGCTGAAGGTATCACCGTTACCGACACGGGAAGGCTTTTCATCCGCAACATCGCGATGTGCTTCGACGACTCCCTTCCCGCCTCTGGAGAGGGACGCCACTCCCGCACCATCTGATCCGATGACCGCCGCCATGCCTTCCTCCGTGGCGGTGATCGGCGGCGGCATCACAGGGCTCACCGCGGCTTTCTATCTGCAGAAGGCAGGCATTTCGGTCACGTTGTATGAGGCTTCCGATCGGGCGGGTGGCGTCATCCGTTCAGTCAGTCAGGATGGTTATCTCGCCGAATGGGGGCCTAATACGATTTTGGAGACCTCGCCGAAGATCAGCCAACTCGTGCGTGATGTCGGTCTCTTGGGGCGACGCCTCGATCCCGCCCCTGGATCCGAGGCCCGTTACCTGGTGCGCAACAAGCGGCCGGTCGAGATGCCGGGATCTCCGCTCGGATTCCTCACCACGCCGCTCTTCTCTTTCGGTGCGAAACTTGCCGTACTGAAGGAGCCCTTCGTGCCGCCCCGTCGTGACCACGTGGAGGAAAGCATTGCGGAGTTCGTGTCGCGACGCCTCGGCAGGGAATTCCTCGATCACGCGATCGATGCCATGGTGGCGGGAGTCTATGCAGGTGAGCCCGCCCGCCTTTCCGTGCAGCAGGCATTTCCGAAACTTGCGGCGCTTGAGAAGACCTATGGCTCGCTGATTAAGGGGCAGATTCTCGGTGGCCGCGAACGCAGAAAGCGTGGCGAAATCTCCAAGGATCGCGCGCCGAAGTTTTCCTTCGACGAGGGACTGCAGGTGCTCCCCGACACACTGCGCGCCCGTCTCGGCGACGCGGTCCGTCTCAGCACGGCGGTCACCGCCATCCGGAAAATTCCCGAAGGATGGAGCGTCGAGTCTTCGACAGGCGGTATGGTTTCCAGCACCAAGCACAGAGCCGTGATCCATGCCGGCACCGCTCATGGGTTGGCCAAGCTCCGACTCACGATTGACGGATCTTCTAGTGACGCGGGCAGGGATCTTGATCTCAGCCCGTTCGCCGAAATCCGGCATCCGGCAGTCGCAAGCGTTGTGCTGGGCTTCCGGCGTGAGGATGTGGCGTTTCCCTGTTCCGGATTCGGAGCGCTCATCCCCAGGGTGGAGGGGTTCGGAATCCTCGGGACGATCTTTTCCTCCTCGCTTTTTCCGAACCGCGCGCCCGCGGGTTATCTTACCCTCACCAGCTATGTGGGAGGGGAGAGGAATCCCGCGTTCGGTTCGCTGCCGTCGGAGGAATTGGTGGAACTCACCCGCCGCGATCTGGGGATTCTCTTCGGGGTGAAAGGAGCGCCAACATTCCGTCATGTCGCTCACTATCCGAAGGCTATCCCCCAGTACAATATCGGCTATGGTCGCCACCGAGATCGGTTGACGACCATCGAGCGGGAGGCGCCCGCCCTGTTCTTTGCCGGTCATTATCGGGACGGCATCTCTCTCGGTGATTCCATCGTTTCCGGTATCAACATTGCGGAACGGGTTGAATTGTCCCTCAAATCGGTGGAGTCTTCCGACGCATGAGCAAGCAGGGTGTCCTTCTGATCAATCTTGGTTCGCCGGATTCAACCTCCGTTCCCGACGTCCGTAAGTATCTGCGCGAGTTTCTGATGGATGGACGTGTGATCGACGCCCCCTTTCCGATCCGCTGGGCGATCGTAAATCTCGCGATCCTCCCCTTCCGCCCCAAGCAGTCGGCCCATGCCTACGAGTCGATCTGGTCGGCCGAGGGATCTCCCCTCGTCGTCACCAGTAGGAAAGTGGCCAAGGCGCTCGAGGAGCGGGTTGGTGCCGATATTCCGCTGGAGCTCGCCATGCGCTACCAGAATCCCTCGATTGAGAGCGCGATCCGCAAGCTCAAGGAGCGCGGGGTCACCGACCTGCTGGTGCTTCCGCTCTTTCCTCACTACGCGATGTCCAGCTTTGAGACGGCGGCGGTCCGCGCCCGCGAAGTGGCGGTGAAGATCGCCCCGGAGATGAGCGTCACGATCGCTCCTCCCTACTACAACGACCCCGAATACATCGCTGCCCTAGTCGAGAGTGCCCGCAGTCATCTCGATGGGGGCTACGACAAGCTACTCTTCAGCTTCCACGGCATCCCGGAACGTCACCTGCGCAAGGGGGATCCGACTCGATGCCATTGCCTGAAAGCCCCCGACTGCTGCAACGTCCCGAGCCCCGCCCACGCGACCTGTTACAAGGCTCAGTGTCTGACCACCGTGCGAGCGTTCGTGAAAGAGGCCGGTATCCCCGAGGGGAAATACTCCGTCTCATTCCAGTCGCGGCTTGGCAGCGATCCGTGGCTTCAGCCCTACACCGACAAGGAGCTTGAGCGATTCGGCAGCGAGGGAGTCGGCAAGATCCTGGTGATCTGCCCCGCCTTCGTTTCCGATTGTCTCGAAACACTCGAGGAAATCGCCATGCAGGGAAGCGAGAGCTTCCTCGAGGCGGGAGGCAAGGAATTCGGCATGATTCCCTGTTTGAACGACCACCCCCGTTGGATCGAGGCGCTGGAGCGGATCATTACGGGAGCCCTGCATCCCCTCCAGTAGATAGGGGGGAGAAGACAGTCTGATCTCCCCCCCGCTGGGGCTGAACGGTTTCAGGAATTCTATAGCCGTTCTTTGACGGCATCTGCCTCCAGGCAGACGGAGCCGCCCTCCGGATCCCGCGAGGGCGGGATCTTCCGCGCCCGATCCCCGCAGGCTTGGTTGAGGAGGTATCGGGCGTTCTGCTTTTTTAAAACGCTCTATACTCTAAAATTTAGAGTTCCTGGGGGGCACTTCGCCCCCCCCACCTATTGACTCTAGCGGAGAACCGCATTCGGGAATGCTTGCTGGAACGTCTTTCCTAAGTTGGGGTTGGCACTATTCGTCCATGCGGTGTTCAGGTCTGTCCACGAGCTCTGGAGCACACGGATGGTGAACTGGGCGTTGTGCACTCCTTGACTACCGTCGTTATTGATCAAGCTCCAGTTCCAGGCAGCTTTAAGTTGTGCGGTCCTGAGGGGCAGGGTCGCAACGTTCGTTGAGGCGAGTCCGGTGGTGCTGAAACCGGTAATGGTCACGACACCCGCATTCGTAGTTGTAGTGGGCAGAACGCCTGTGTTGGTGATGAGAGAAGCAACCCTCCCGAGTAGTCCTAGGGTTTCTGTCTGGATGCCGTCTGCGCGGCCATCGCCATCATAGTCCCGTGCTTTGATCGTGACGCCCTTGACTGAGTTGTAGTGGTCGCCCAGATCGAGGTCGGTTACCCCGTTGCCTTTCTTATCCTTGTGGCACTGGTTACAGGCAGCGACATTCATCACCTCATTGGTTACCCCATTCGTCACGTAATTATTGGCAATCCGGAAGGTGTGCCCCCCCACCAGATCACGCAACACCGTATAGAGTGCATGGGTAACGGGCGTATTGGTCCCCCCAATTGACACGAAATCCTGAGGCTTACCCTTGCTGTCCACATCGCGCAGTTGATACATATGGCAGGTTGTGCAATCAGCCACGGATGCATGGGCGGAGTTACCCATCGCGTTGACATAAGTGCCATTGGTGTAATAGGCACCGTTCGTGCTGTAATACGTATATGCGTAGTTTGTGAAATACGCGCTGTTCGTGTTGTAAAGTGGCTCGCCATTGCCGCTGAAGACCTCGGCCACGGGGCTGTGGTGTGGACCGGAAATTGAGCCGCTTCTTGTCTTTGCATAGTTTTTTACCCCACTTGCGGACTGCTCAGCCAGTCCACGAGAGTTATGGCAGATCATGCATGCGGCTGCTTTGCCAACATTCGTTAGCGTGACGGCTCCCGGATTAGCCAAGTCTCCGATCACAACGGTGTCGGCAATCCGGAGTTGGTGGCGCGAATCATCCCCGAAATTATCATGGGGATCATGACAGGTCTGGCAGGACAGCGGACCGGCTCCGAGATTGTTGGTGGGAACATTCACCGCTCCGACATTCGTTTGCGCAACGGCTTCATCGGTGCCTGCCGAGATCTGGCTGTCGATTGTTTTTGCAGCATAGGTGAAGCCGTTGGGCGAATGGCAGCGAGCGCAACCGGCATTAACCCCCTCGGCGATGCTGATGGAGTTGTAATCCGCGTTATGGGGGTTGTTATCCCACTGCGCTACCGTGTCTTTCTGGTTTCCGTCCTGGTGGCAGCTTGCGCAGACCTGAACATCCAGGCTCTTCGATGCCGTACCGGAAGCATGCGCACCGGGACCATGGCAACTTTCGCACTGAATGGCGGCGAGTTGCTGCAGTTGGTCGGGCATCGCATCAAAGTTTCCCGCCTGCAACTTGACGGGAAACTTCCATCCCAGCTTGTTTGCAACGGCTTTGAAATTTCCGTTGGGTGTGGCGTTGGTTGATGGATTGTAGCCCAGGACTTGTTGTTGGAAAATGCTCTCGTTGTAGCCTCCCGAAACCGATCCATCACCGTCGATTCCACGCTGTACGATCGTCGCATGGACGGTATTATACCAAGGAGAAATGATGTCCTTGTTGTTCACTGGGTTATATGGCCCGTGACATCCGTAACAACTCCACCAGCCCGCATATGATGCAGCTGTATTAGTAATCAGTTGGCGGACGAGATTGGTGCCGTCACGATAGCTATTGGTGAGGACATACACACCGCCTACATCAGGTCTGAATTGCGTAAGGCCATCGCTCGTATGCGTCAGATTGGTGACCGTGGAATTCGTGGGGCGGGATACTATCGACCAGTTGGTGCCCAGATAGCAGGCGTTCACTCCGATTGGAGTTCTAGAACAATTGGTGCCTAGATAGCCGAAATAAGACCCGGTATTGGTGATACTACCATTGGTGCCGATCAACTGGGGAGCCCGTGATGTCGCCGGAGATTTCACGGCGCACGACACGGTGAATGTCCCGGTGTTTGTCTTCCTGTTGCCGCTTGCTGTGACCTGATAGACATAGGTTGAATCGGCAATCTCCTGGTTTTCAAAGCCGATAATGCCGGGGCGTCCATTGGTGTCGACAAGCTCTCTTAACCCTGTCGTCAACGTTACGGCCCTCCCATTCGTGGCGCTCAGAATGCCTCCGGGAGTCAAGTTTCCGAGGGAATTCGTCTTTTGCTTCCAAGCATAGGTCACATTGGTACCCATGCCAGCGATGGAAATGCCGGAAGCATCCAGCCTAACATTGTTGCCAAAACCGACATCAAAGAAACTCGTCTGCGGTGCACCGATTGCCAGAGTGACTGGCGTTACGGAAATTTTCTTCACGATGGAATCGTCCGAAGTGAAAACGATCGATAGGGAGAGAGTCACGGCACCCACAAAATTGGTGGGGATACCGTTCGTGACCGGCGTGGAGATCGCTGTGGTTCCCATAATGACGCTCTTGGTAACGCCTGCTGGTGCTGAAGGAGTCCACGGAGTCCCAGAAGTCTGAGTTACTTTCAGCCCGTACGTGATGGCGACTTTGCCGGCTTTTCTCGTTTGAACGCCGAATTGATAAGATAAATTGCCCCCAGGGATAGCCGCATCACCCGGATAGATCGTTCCGACGAGTTGCGCCAGAGGAGGTGTCGGGATCCCATTGTACACATTGGTGCTTGCACTGCTTCCACCGTGAACACTTGCCCATGTTCGCCCGTCGTCGTGGCATTGGGAGCAGTCATATTCCGGACCGTAGGTGGGAAGTGCAAAACCATTGGCGGTCAATCCAAGAACGACCACTCCTAGACATAAGGGGATGCCCTTCCATGGATGTTTTAGAACAGAGAAGACATTTTTCTTGGGTGAAAAGGTGTGTTTCATTGGGCGTAATCTTGGATTCCCGAAAACTAACACCCAGAAATGGGAGGCGCTACTTGGCCATTGTTAATGTCTGCTTGTCCATTGCTGCCGCGAGGAAAGTGGCGATTCGGGGCGGTTACTTCAGATCTCTTGGAGAGATCCATTATTTGGTTTCTACCGCACGAATTTGAGTTTGCCCCCAAATCTGTTCCCAAAAACCGCCCGTTCAGCGGTCAATCCGTTATGGTGACCTGTACAAGCAAGGGGCCAGAACAGGACCTATGCGCTCAAGCCGATGTGCCACCCCGGCCGCCGGAATCCTAGGGGTTGTCAGGTGGATGCTTTCGAAACGCTAAGACGGGGTGTAAAAAGCGCCAACCCCATCAGGATGAGTTGGCTGATGATGAATCCTGCCAACCACGGCACAGCCTTGTTCATGAATCCGTAGGAATGGAGTCCGACCCCGAGCATGTTCACTCCGAACCACGAGAAACTTGTGATCACGTTCCCGAAGAGTGCCATCACCACCAGTCCCCGATCGCGAATGTACCCCCCCCAGCGGGCGTGCAGAATCAGTGCGCACCACAGCACGATGAGCAGGGCGCCGTTTTCCTTGGGGTCCCATCCCCAGAAGCGGCCCCAGGACTGGTCGGCCCAGATGCCGCCCAACACGGTGCCGACAAAGCTGAAGAGTGTGGCGAAGCACACCACCCCGTAGATCATCCGGGCAAGGGAGCGAGCCGCTTCACGATCGAACGAGGCATTGAAGAGGCCGCGCAGCACGTAGATGGCCGCCAGAGTCCCGGCAAAGAACATCGCCGAGTAACCGATGGTGATCATGACCACGTGGGTCGCGAGCCAGAAGTTCGTGTCGAGCACCGCCTGGAGCATTTCCAGAGTGTCTCCGCTCGTGGCCAGATGGTGTGCGATAATGAGCGTGGCAAAGCCGATGAGCGAGGCGCAGGCCGCGCCGATGCCGTCGCGAAAAATCCTCTCGAGGAAAAGCCCCAGAATCACCGTTCCCCAGCCGATGAAGATCGCCGAGGAATAGAGGTTGGTAACGGGTGGGCGTCCCTGGATGGACATGCGCGCAAGCAATCCGAAGGTATGGATCGCCAGCGCGAGCAGGAGGATCAAGACCGCCCCTAGGCGCAGTCCCTCGGTGCCACGTACCCAAAATCCGCAGAGCAGGAGGAAGGCCAGCACGTAAAGGTTCATCGCCTGATAGAAGGGGGCGACCCGATTGAACAGCTCCTCGAAGGTGGTGCGTCCCGCAGCCTGTGGTTCGTGACGGGACATCCAGTCCGAGAGGGTGCGGACATGCTCTTCGAAGGAGGGTAGATAACCATGGTGCCAGGCATCCCCGATCTTCAGGTGCAGTGCGGTCACTGGGTCGAGGCTTCCCCTTTCCAGAGCGTGCATCAGCCCCGTGCCGACGGGGATCCACTCCCCGCGCTTGCCGGGGATTTCGTCTCCGGGCGGAATGGGAAGGATGTAGGCCGATTCGGCAAGCGCCTGGAATTTCGCGGTCACCCCCTCGAGTCTGGCTAACGCCTGCTTGTCGTAGGGTTTTCCTGCGCGCTTCTGCTCCGCGGCATCAAGTTCGGCGGGAAGGGCCTTCAGGTCACCCTCCACTTCGGCCGTGAAGTCGTCCGTCTCGGCGGGCCGTTCGCTTTCCTTGAGGCGCTGGTAGAGCAGCAGGGAGTTGCGGAGGTTGAAGATCGCTGTGTGGAAAGGCGTGCGACGCGCAGACTCGATCTCCTCGGCCTTCTTCCCCTGCGCCTCGATCACCTCGAGGAACGGCTCCAACTCTGTGAAGCTGAAATATTTCCGGTCGGCCTGCTGCCAGCCAAAGAGTCCGAGCACCTCGGGGTTGTTGATGACGAACGCCGGGTAGTTGTCCGCGACGGCCGAGTTGAAGAGCGTGTCGGCCAGCCACCGCGTGGAGTCGATCGTCGTGCCGTCCTCAAGGCGCAAGGCTTGCTTACCGCGGATAATCAGCAGGGCGTTGCGGCCCACGGTGTCGAGCGGCTTGATGCGCCCGTCGGAAAGGACCGGGATACGCGCGAAGGTCGCGAGGGCAGCCCCTTCGGGGCTGTTCTTCGGGGACGTGAGGCTCAAGCTGACCCAGAGTAGGGCGATTGCAAAGAGGATCCAGGGAAGGGGACGTTTCATCGAGCGGTGGCGTTGCGACGGCGCAGGAAGCCGGCAAAGTGGATGAGGAACTGGATGAGCAAACCAGCCGCCACCACAACGCAGGCGATGTACGGCGCCAAGAAACTCGGATTGCTCACATCTTGTAGGATTGTGGCGGAGTCATTCTGAGTGAAGCCCGACTGGAAGAACGTCTCGCCGCGGTAGCGGAGGGGGTGGTTCATGTAGATGAGCACATCGCGCTTTTCGCCGCGCTCGGGATCTTCCAGGCGGGCGCTGGTGGCAAAATTCTTCGCGATCTGGGTGCCTGGATAGCGGTCGTGCGAGAATTTTTTGAGAGTAAGGCTGAAGGCTTTGTAGTGGCGGGCGGGTCGCATGACGAGCCGCCAAGGCTTCCCGTCCGACTCGAAGGCCTGGGGTTCCTCCAGCTGTTCGGAAACCAGCCAGGTCCCCAACGATCCGGGGGCTGGATGATCTTTCGTTGCCAGCGGAATGATTTCCACCACGACGCTTTCGACATCTCGGTCATTCTGGGCGGTGGCTCTGGGAACGGCCTGCACGGCCGCAGAGGCACCCGCACCCTGCGTTGAGGCCTGCACCGATCCTGCCCCGGCATTCACAAGCGGCACGATCCGCGAGTTGGGATAGAAGCCGCGGACGACAAGACGGAACGGAAGGGCGGCGAGGCTAATTTCACGACCCGGCTTGAGCAGCGATTCCGGAATTGCCACGACCTGATCGAGTTCCGCGTTCGAGGCGTCGATCACGGCCAACTCCATCTTCAGGGAATCCTCGGAATAGTTCTTTGTCTCTCCGGGGGAGAGCTTCATGAAGCTCTCGACGGAGTAAAGATCGGTGAAGAGCCCCCCGACCAGCAGGATGATCAGCCCGGCATGGGTGAGATGGATGCCGAGCTTGTTCCAGGACCAGCGGAAGCGACGGATATGGGCCGCGATAAGATTGACCAGGAGCACGGCCCCAATGAGGTGACCTCCCGGAAAGACCGGCATGTGGAATCCTTCGGGTGTCGCGGGCCACCAGACCAGCAGGCTTTGGAAATAACGCTGTTGCACTTCGTGGATGCCAAAGCTGACCTGGGCGAGCGTTCCCACAAAGACCAGCACGAGCGCCGCCGAAAGGCAAACGACCGTTAGCTTGAGCGAGGAGAGAAGGTCGAAGACCCGGCGTGCCATGGCACTCACGGTTGGAAGCGCACTGATTTGAGGAAGTGCATGAACGAGTCTTTCTGCCTGTCGGCGAGAGCGGAGGGGGCGGTTAGTTTGAAGAACCAGGTATTGCCGTTCACGGGGATCCAGGCGGCCAGCATCTTGGTGTTGGTTCCGGCAAGCTCCATCGTCTTGATCGTCCCGTCCTTGACGGGGACAGGGATAATAAGGGACGGGAGGTCGGTCTCGGCAACCGGCGCGAGCCCGATCTGGTTGCGCCAGCGGTTCACGTTGCCGAGATCGCCCCCGACGCTTCCCGGGAAAAAGCTCACCGAGATGTCGGCGACAGAACCGTTCTCGCCGGAAGCGGAGAAACTTGCGTAGCGCATCTGCGAACCCTGTGCCGGTTTCCAATCGGCCGGCAGGGTCCAGGCAACTTTCGGCTTTTCGGCATCGCCGGCCGATGTCGGAACTGCATTTCCGTCCATAGCGGGAGCGAAGGGGGAAGTTGCGGTCCCTAGGTTGTTTCCGGCGGCACGTTTCACCGTAGTGATCCACTTCAGGAAATGATCCTTCTCGGCCCCCGTGATCTCGGGATTCCCTCGCATCTTGAAAAACCAGGTTCCACCACCCTCGCCCGCGACCATGCCGGCGATGATACGTCCATCCTTGGACGTGTCTCCCCCCTCGGGCTTTCCCTGAAGATCAACCACGGTGACCTTGCCGAGCGGGGCGGTGATGACCTGCGTCATCTTGTCGAGTTGCTCCTGGGTGATCGCTTGTTGGCCGAGTTGGGAAAGCCAGCGGTTGACGTTATCAAGCTCACCGCCGGCGGTTCCCGCCAGGATGATGAGGGAGATGTCGGCCTGTGCACCGTCCTTACCCTTGGCCAGATAGCTTGCCTGACGCATGGCGGAAGCAGGTTTTTTTCCCCAGGTTGAGGGAGGGGTGTCGGTGATTGTGGAGGCTTTGGATCCGGGGCCGATAATCGGGCAGTTAGAAGACAGACCCGGAGTTCCGTCCTGCATCATGGGAGGCAGGCCCATCGGTGCTTGCTGCGTCGCGGAGGTAGCGGAAGAGGGGTCCTCCTTGGAAACGCGGTAGATCTGGATCGAGTTCCTGTCCTTGCAGCCCTGCATCAGGGCACAGGATGCAAGAAGAAGAGCACAGAAAGAAGAAGGGGTCCGGGGAAAAGTCGTCATGGGCATCTCATCTAAAGGATGTGCATCAGTCGAGTCGAGCCCCTTTGGAAGAGAAGACAGGCTGCTTGCCCATTGTGTTTCTGGAAACACCGCAACCAGCCAGCAGGAAATGACAACCGGCCGTTAGAGGGTTTTTCATGAGGCTGATAAGAATCTGTGCAATCCGAAAATCGACCCGATCCACTACCAACTCTCACCGGCCGTCAACCTTCCTCCATCCCTTCATGAAGCACCGCATCATCGCCCTGTTAGGGCATAGGATCTGCCGAGTGATTTTCTCTCGTCGTTCCAAGATTCTGGGAATTGGAACTATGGCCGTTGTGAGTGTGGCAGGGCTGATTTCCTGCGGCACCCTCCAGCATGCCATCGTTGTGCCTCCCGACATCCCGGGTGCCACCTTCGTCGGCACCGACACCTGCGCCAATTGCCACACGGACCTTGTCCGCGACTTCAAGAAGACAGCCGATCACTCCCGCCTCATGGCCGACGGCAAGAACGCGGAAAACACGGGCTGCGAAGGCTGCCACGGCCCAGGCAGCCGCCACGCGGAATCCGGCGGCAGCGCCAAGCTGATCGTTAATCCAAAGAAAGATCCGGAGGCCTGTCTGAAGTGCCACCTTGATATCCGCTCCAAGTTCGAGCTTCCATACCGCCATGCGGTCATGGAGGGGCGCATGAGTTGCTCCGACTGCCACAATCCCCACAAGGGATCGATCACCAAGGGGGGAGGCGCCACCAATCTCATGGGTAAAAACGAGGTCTGCTTCCAGTGTCACACACTTCAGCGCGGGCCATTCGTTTTCGAGCATGAAGCTCTGCGCGAGGGATGCACCACCTGCCACGACCCGCACGGGTCGGTAAACCAGAAACTGCTGGTTGCCCGCAATTCGATGCTTTGCCTGAAATGCCACTTCCAGACGCAGACCAGCCTGAGTGCTGGAGTACCGATGCAACAAGGCCAGCTAAATATCGGCCAAGTCAATCATATGAGCAACGTACAGCAAGGCGCCTGCTGGTCGGCAGGATGTCACGAAGCTGTCCACGGGTCCCAGGTCAGCCAGCACCTGAGGTACTGACCAACCCGATTCCTTTAGAACTTATGAAAACCATCGGTTCGGGAAAAACCAAGACGAGGTTCGGCCTTGTCGTTGCGGCGCTTTGCGCCACGTCTCTCGGGACAACCGGCGCTCTGGCCGGAAGCTCTCCCGACACCACGCAGTCCGAGGAACCCAGCTTTAACAACTGGATTACCCCCGCGATGGGCGGACTGATTATCACGGGCAGTCAGGCCCAATTTCAGCAGGCTAATCCCACCACGGGACCGGTCAACGGGGGTATCCAGGACATGCATTACCAGCAGGATCTTGGCAACAAGACCACCCTCAAGCTGGACGGGCATGCCCTCTTCGACAATGGTGATTACAAAATCAACCTTGAAATCAACAAGGATGACTTGGGGTACTTCAAGGCGGGTTACACGGGATTCACGAGTTATTTCAACGGAAACGGAGGTTTCCTGCCAGCCACCGCGACGTTTTATCGCAACGGGAGTACTCCGGTCACCTCTACCGGCAGTGCCAACCAGACACTGCCGGGAGGGCTAATGATCAATCCGGGGAGCGAATATTCCCTCTACCGGGGAAGCCTCTGGGCCGAGCTGGGGCTTCGCAAGGAAGGGCTGCCGGAGTTGACCTTTCACTACGAGCATGACATCCGCAATGGTCAGGAAGATTCGACCAGCTGGGGGTATGCCTATGTCAATTCTACCCAGACCAATAACAACCCCTATAATGTGGGGAGAAAAATCGCACCGGCATTCTGGAACCTTAATGAGACCCGCGATATTTTCAACCTCAGCGGAAAACAGCTGATCGGCAAGCCCGATGCCTATGGAAATACCGAAGTGAACCTGAATCTGCGGTATGAGCTGAACCGTCAGGACGACCAACTTAACACGCAGAGCTATCCGGGGGCGGCCCCCTCTGCGACGAACGGTGTTGGGATCCGGACGCCGAATGCGATTTACAACACGCAAACGCAGCAACTCTCCCTGGATAATTACAGCGGGAATATATCCACGGTAACCCGTTTCGGCGAAAAGGTCTGGGTCACAACCGGTTATTCCTATGCCAATGTGAGCAGTTCGCTGGGAGGGAGTTCTATCAGCGGCCCCAATTACAACTCCTCCTTTTCCCCATTAATCAACAACGTGTGGTACGGAGGCGCGAGGGGGATTTCCTCGGAGTATCTCAATCTGGGTGGCGGATCCACAATAGGCCAGAATATCGCATTATTGAATGTCATGTGGGCGCCGATCGACGGGCTGACGATTACTCCCTCAGCGCGTTATGAATGCAATGATACCGCCGGCAACAGCACATTTTTAGGAGTGACCGCCCCACCGACGACCACTGCGCAGTTAAAAACAAATACGGGACTCAATCCCGCATCCACCGTCCAAAACAGCACGGTTTTGTTGAACGATTTCACGGAGGGCTTGGATGTCAAGTTCACCAAGCTGAAAAACTGGGTTTTATACGGATCCATGAATCTAGATCAGCAGTTTGAAAATCGAGCTGAATGGACGCCGGACAACAGTTCCTCGAGCTACACGGCCAACGCACTGAACCTCAATGCCAACAACGCATACAGGACCCAGAAACTCCTGGGGGGAGTGAATTGGTATCCTCTGGCTAACTTGACGGCCGGCGCGCAGTTCTACTGGCAGTATCAGTCCATCACCCAATCCCTGCGTACGGATGACCCGGTTTACAGCAACCAGCGTCTCTTGAATCAACAATGGAACACCCAAGGGGCCAACTTCCGTTTGACCTACAACCCTTTCTCCACTCTTTCGCTGGTGAGTAAATACGACCTCATGAAGTCAACGATCAATTCTTCATGGGCTGGAGATCCTTTAAACGGACAGTATATGACACCGTCCGGCCCTAGCAGTGTCTACAACACCCAGGCCATCACCGAGAGCGCCACCTGGACCCCGGTGAACCGACTCTTCCTTCAGGGCAATCTGGCTTATATTCTCAACCAGATCGTCTCGCCGAACCTGAACACACCGGGAGTCACCGCTGCCAACAACAACTACTGGACGGCAGGGCTCGGAGCTGGATATCAGATCGACAACAAAACGGAGTTCCGCACCGATTTCACTTACTACTTCGCCAACGATTACCAGAATATCGCGGCTTACGGGGTGCCCTACGGGGCTGGTGCCACCCAGTACACGGTCTCGGCAACGCTCAAGCGGCAAATTACCCGCAATATCAACTGGGACGTGAAATACTACTTCGATTCCTACCATGACATTCTCTCGGGTGGCTACAACAGCTATGTGGCACAGGTCATCGCCACGAGCATTACCATGAAATTCTGAAAACCGCCCGAAACGGTCCATGCTCATCCAACCCTAACCCATACCAAGCAAAACCATGAAAAACACCACAGCAGTCCTCCTCCTTGCCGTTGCCCTGACCGGGACCCCCGCCATTACCATGGCTGACGATGCCGCCGCCCTCTGGGCCAGCAAGTGCGCCATGTGCCATGGCAAGACCGGCGCCCCTACCATGATGGGCAAGAACAACGGAGCCGGCGACTACAGCTCCGCGGCCGATCAGGCGAAGTTCACCGATGCCGAGGCCATCGCAGCGATCACCAGTGGAAAGGGCAAGATGAAGGGTTTTGCCGATAAGTTGACTCCGGATCAGGTCAAGGCGCTCGTTGCCTATATCCGCACCCTCAAAAAATAACCCCGGGCCACGATCGAAATCCATTTGGGGACCCGTGGAAACACGGGTCTCTTTTTGAAAAGCAAAGGTTGGCATGAGCAATAGTGTTCAAGGTTGGTTCAGCATCCGCAGGCTGATCCGTAACTGGATAAGTCTGACGGGTGCTTTGCTGGCGGTCGCCAGCGTGTTCGCCTTCCTGCTGCTCTTTGTCCTCGATGTCACATCGGGCCATGGGAATCCCTACATGGGAATCGTGGCCTATGTGATCACCCCTGGTTTTCTCTTCATCGGTATCGGATTGGTCGTTCTGGGGGGCTGGCTCCAATACCGACAGGAACGACTGGCTGCCCCTGGCTCTCCGCCCATCTCTTGGAGTGTCGACCTCAAGCGCTCCCGCGATCGCAAGATCCTCGGGGTGTTCATTGCGGCTGCCATTGCTTTTCTCCTCCTGACGGCAATCGGGAGCTACCAGACCTATAATTATACCGAGTCGGTCCAATTTTGCGGGCAGGTTTGTCATGTTCCGATGCAACCTGAGCACACGGCCTACCTGCACTCTCCCCACGCCCGCGTCGACTGCGTGGAGTGCCATGTCGGCAGCGGTGCGGCGGCGTACGTGAAGACCAAGATCAATGGCATGCGCCAGCTCTGGCACGTCGCGAGAAACGATTTCCCAAGACCGATCACGATGGACTCCACGACTTTGCGGCCGGCCCGTGAGACCTGCGAGCACTGCCACTGGCCCCAGAAGTTCAGTGGATCCCTCGACAAGACATACCGTCACTTCCTCTCCGACGAAAAAAACACACCCTTCTCGGTGAGGCTCCTGCTGAATGTGGGAGGGGGGGGCGGCGGTCTGTATCATTCCTCCCAAGGCATCCACTGGCACACCGATTCCGCTAACAAGGTCGAGTTCGCCTACACCGATCCCCAGCAACAGGAGATCCCTTGGATCCGGGTCACTGACGCCAAGGGAAAGGTGACCGAATACCGGAAGCCCGACTTCAAGGGTGACATCAAGAAGCTTCCCGTCCACACGATGGACTGCATCGACTGCCATACCCGCCCGTCGCATAACATGCTTCCGCCAGACGAATCGATTGATAAGGCAATGGCCGCGGGACGGATCGATTCCTCGATTCCCAAGGTGAAGTCCAACGTGATGACCGCCATCACGGCGACCTATGCCACGAAGGAGGAGGCCCTGCAGAAGATCGATGCCGCGCTGCGAACCGCTTATCCGAACAATCCCAAAGTGGAAGCCGTGATCGCGGAGACCAAGCAGATCTACAGTGACAATTTCTTCCCTGAGATGAAGGCCGACTGGCGCGCCTATCCCAACAACATCGGCCACAAGATCTGGAACGGCTGCTTCCGTTGCCATGACGGGAAATTCGTGACCTCCGAGGGAAAACAGATGAAGGCTACCGACTGCAATTCCTGCCACCTGATCCTTGCCCAGGGAAGCGACGCCGAGATGGAAAAACTCAATCCAAAGGGCTATGACTTCATTCACATCGACGCCCCCTACGCCGATTTCTCCTGCAAAGATTGCCATACCGGTGCCGCTCCCTAGCAACAACAAGACCCAGGCAACCGGAAAAGGCTCCTTTCCCGTCCTGGTCATCAATTCCGGAAGCAGTTCGCTCAAGTTTGCCCTGATTGATCCCGCCTCGGGCGGGATCAGCCTGCAGGGGCTCGGAGACAGACTCAACAGCCCGGATGCCATCCTGATTGTCAGGGAAAACGGATCCGCGGAAACCATTTCTATTCCGGAAGGGGGCCACGAGGATGCTCTCCGTGAACTTATCCCGCGACTGCGGGGCCGTGGGATCAGCGCCGTGGGTCACCGCGTCGTCAACGGCGGGGAGCGCTTTACCGAGAGCATTTTGCTCAACGACGAGTCCCAGGAGGCGATCGCCTCCTGCAGCGACATCGCCCCCGTCCACGCGATACCCAACGCGACCGGAATCCGCGTGGCTCGGAAGATGTTTCCGAACCTGCCCCAGGTTGCGGTCTTTGACACTGCCTTTCACCAGACGATTCCGCCGCACGCCTACATGTACGGCCTTCCCGCCGAGTTCTACGAGAAGCACCGCATCCGCAAATACGGATTCCACGGCACCAGCCATCGGTTTGTCTCGACGGAGGTCGCTCGGCTTCTGGAAAAATCCCCTGAGGAAACGCAGCTTATCACCGCCCACCTCGGTAATGGCTCGAGCATCTGCGCCGTACGCGGCGGAAAGAGTGCCGACACCAGCATGGGCTTCACGCCCCTCGAGGGCCTGATGATGGGCACACGCTGCGGGGACCTGGATCCGAGCATCCTTCTCTTCCTCCACGAGAAGACGGGGATGTCCCTGCGCGAGATCACCGATATCCTCAATAAGAGGAGCGGCCTGCTGGGGCTCTCCGGCACGAGCCACGACATGCGCACTCTGCTGGAGCAAAAGGGGAAGGGCCACGCCGGTGCCACGCTGGCTGTCGAGGTCTTCTGCTATCGACTCGCCCGCCACATCCTGGCTTCGGCGGCGGCCCTCGATCGGCTTGACGCCCTTGTTTTCACCGGGGGGATCGGGGAGAACGCCGCTCCCGTCCGGGAAATCACCGCGAGCCACCTCAAGGTAGTCGGCATCCTTCTTGATCCGGAACTCAATGCCGAAAACGGCAGAGGATCACGAGGAATCATCAGCGACTCCGGATCCCGGATCCCGGTCCTGGTTGTTCCGACCAACGAGGAGCTTGTGATTGCACGCGAAGCCGCACGTCTCATCGCTGAACCGATCCCGTCTCATGCCGCATAACCTTTTCCTCGCACCCGTCGGGAGTGGCTGCGGTCTCACTTCTCTGGCCCTTGGTCTCGTCCGGGCTCTCGACAACCAGGGTATCCGCGTCGCCTTCTGCAAGCCGATCGGCCAGCCCGACCGCGAGGATTCGGGACCCGAGCGCTCGACGCATTTCATCCGTGCCACGACGGCGCTGACGCCCGCGCCCCCGATTCCCCTCGAGGAGGCGGAGCGCCTGATTGCGGGAGGCCGCGAGGACGAGTTGATGGAGCGGGTGGTGCGCCTCTTTCACGAGTCTTCCGGCAACGCCGACGTGGTCGTTGTGGAGGGGCTCGTTCCCCAATCGGACTCTAGCTACACGGCTGCGCTGAACATCCTCCTGGCGCGGACTCTCGGCGCGGAGATCATTCTTGCCGCCTCGGCCGCAGAATTGACCCCCGCCGAACTCGATGAACGGATCGAGATCGCCGCCAGACAATACGGTGGACTGGGTAAAAAATCAGTCATCGGCTGCATCATCAACCGCGCACCAGGTCTTCTCAATGTCTCTCCCGGAAAAGCCCGCGAGGACTGGATCGGGAAGAGCCGTCTGTTCCGTGGCAAGGGGTTTCATCTCATCGGCGCGGTGCCCGAGAATGCCGAGCTCTCCGCCTGCCGTACGATCGACATCTGCCGTCATCTTGGGGCGAGAGTGGTTCGCGAGGGAGAGATCGCCACCCGCCGGGCCAAGAAAATCTCCCTGCTGGCGCGGACGGTCCCGAAACTGATGAAATCGTTTACTGCCGGAACGATCCTGATCACGCCCTCAGACCGCAGCGACGTGATTCTTGGTGTCGCGATGGCGGCATTGAACCGGATCCCGCTGGCGGGACTCATCCTCACGGGGGATATGGATCTTGAGGAGCCGATCATGGAGCTCTGCCGTCCTGCCTGGGAGACCGGACTCCCCGTCCTGCACGTCGCGACCAATAGTTGGGAAACGGCCACGGATCTTAGCCGCATGAGTACAGAGATCCCTCCCGACGACATCGAGCGGGTCCAGCTCGCGATGGATCATGTGGCCCGCCACATCGACACCGTCTGGATCGCGGGACATGCCTCCCTCCCGGTCGAGAGCAGGATGTCGCCGGCGGCGTTCTGTTACCGTCTGGGGCAGTTGGCCGGCTCCCACCCCCGCCGCATCGTGCTGCCGGAGGGTGAGGAACCCCGCACCGTCCGCGCCGCAGCCCTCTGCGCCGAACGCGGCATCGCACGCTGCGTTCTGCTGGGGAATCCCGAAAAAATCCTCCATGTCGCCAAGGGTCAGGATATCGACCTGCCGGAGAGTGTCGAGATCGCGGATCCTTCGGTGATCCGCGAACGCTATGTCGATGCCCTGGTGGAGATCCGGAAGAACAAAGGGCTGACCCGCGCCGTGGCGACGGAACTACTCGAGGATCCGATCTGGGTGGGTACCATGATGCTTTCCGCGGGAGAGGTCGACGGCCTCGTCTCCGGGGCGATTCACTCGACGGCCGCGGTGCTCAGGCCCGCCCTTCAGGTCATCAAGACCGCAAAAGACGTCAAGGTCGTCTCCTCGGTCTTCTTCATGTGCATGCCCGAGCAGGTCTTCATCTACGGCGACTGTGCCGTGAATCCCGATCCCGATGCCTCCACACTCGCGGACATCGCGATCCAGAGCGCCGAATCGGCGAAGAGCTTCGGGATCACGCCGCGTGTGGCCATGATCAGTTACTCCACCGGGGAGTCGGGATCGGGGGCGGGAGTCGACAAGGTCCGCGAGGCCACGGCCATTGCGCGCACGAAACGCCCCGATCTCGTGATCGACGGACCCCTCCAATACGATGCCGCGGCGATCCCCGAAGTTGCCGCCCAGAAGGCTCCGGGCAGTCCCGTGGCCGGGAAAGCCACCGTCTTCATTTTCCCCGACCTCAACACCGGCAACACAACCTACAAGGCCGTTCAGCGGAGCGCGGGAGTGATCAGCATCGGCCCCATGCTTCAGGGACTGAACCGTCCCGTGAATGACCTTTCCCGCGGCGCACTCGTCGAGGACATCGTCTTCACCATCGCGCTGACCGCCATTCAGGCGGGACGGGATTAGAGGCGACCACACCATGCCACTTCCTCAGATCATCCAAGGCGGCATGGGGGTGGGGGTTTCCGGATGGATGATGGCCAGAGCCGTTGCGGAAGCCGGCCAATTGGGCGTTGTCTCGGGTACCGCCCTCGATACGGTGTTCGCAAGACGCCTCCAATCAGGAGATCCCGGCGGACATCTCAGGAGAGCGGTCGATGCGTTCCCTTTTCCGGAGATGGGCCGGCGAATCTGGGAGCGGTATTTCATCGAGGGCGGCAAAGCCGTGGGAAAAGCCTTCCGATCGGTCTCCATGTTCTCGGAAAAGCCCGCGCGGGATCTGTTGGAACTCACGGTGCTGGCAAACTTCGTCGAGGTGTTCCTTGCCAAGGAGGGGCACCCCGGCAAGGTCGGGATCAATTTTCTGGAAAAAATTCAGCTTCCCACGCTCCCCTCGATTTTCGGGGCCCTGCTTGCAGGAGTCGACGTCGTGCTCATGGGGGCTGGCATCCCGCGTGCCATTCCCGGGATCCTTGAGCAACTCGTGCAGGGAAAACCGGCCAGCCTGAAACTCGATGTGGAGGCAGCGAATGGGGAGGAGTTTTGTATCCGTTTCGATCCCGCGGATTTTTGCGGGGGTATCGGCAAGGTGCCTGTCCTGCGTCGCCCGAAGTTTCTAGCTATCATCTCCTCCGCGACGCTGGCCCTCACCATGGCCCGCAAATCGAGCGGGAAGGTCGATGGATTCGTGGTGGAAGGACCGTCGGCGGGTGGTCACAACGCGCCACCACGGGGAGACATGCAACTGGATTGCAGGGGCGAACCCATCTACGGCGAAAGGGATCTTCCCGATCTGGATAAGATCCGGGCTATCGGGCTACCCTTCTGGCTGGCCGGATCCTTCGGCAGACCGGGAGGAATGGCCGAAGCGCAGGCCAAGGGGGCTATCGGAATCCAGGTCGGAACTGCTTTCGCCTTCTGCGAGGAATCCGGGATCACCACGGGATTGAAGAAGGAAGTGATTCAAGGGAGCCGCCAAGGATCCCTGTCGGTCCATACCGATCCCCATGCCTCGCCGACCGGGTTTCCCTTCAAAATCATCCACTTCGCGGGGTCATCTGATCGTGAGGGAGATCCGGCGCCGCGCAAGCGCGTCTGCGATCTTGGCTACCTGCGACATCCCTACCGCAAGGACGATGGATCCGTGGGATACCGATGCCCCGGTGAACCGGCCGCTGATTTCGCAAAAAAAGGGGGGATTCCCTGTCAAGCCAAGGGCAGCGTCTGCCTTTGCAACGGCTTGCTCGCGACCATCGGCCTCGGACAGGTGCGGGACACGGAAGTGGAAGCCCCCCTTCTTACGGCGGGGGACGATGTGGTCCGCATCGCCGATTTTGTCCCCTGTGCCCAGGAAAGCTATACGGCCGCCGATGTGATTCGGGCCCTCCTGAAATGATTTCATGATGTTCTCCAAAAAATCCCCTCCCTTTGTCAGCCTCGACGCCAACGAGGCCGTCGGCTCGGTTGCCTTCCGGATGAGCGATCTCATCGCGATCTACCCGATCACCCCATCCACCCCGATGGGGGAATGGTCAGACGAGTGGAGTTCCAAGGAGTTTCGCAATGTGTGGGGACACGTCCCCCGCATCGTGGAGATGCAGAGCGAGGCGGGTGTTGCCGGGGCGATCCATGGCATGCTGCAGGGCGGAACCCTGGCCACGACCTTCACCGCGTCGCAGGGCCTCCTGCTGATGATCCCGATCCTTTACAAGATCGCCGGGCAGTTGATGCCTTTCTGCCTGCACGTGACGGCCCGATCACTGGCCACGCATGCCCTCTCCATCTTCGGCGATCATTCCGACGTCATGGCCGTGCGCCAGACAGGGTTCGCGATGCTCTGTTCCTCCGATACCCAGGAGGCGCAGGACATGGCCTGCATCGCCCACACCGCCACGCTGGCATCCCGCATCCCCTTCCTCCACTTCTTCGACGGGTTCCGGACTTCCCACGAAATCAACAGCCTCCTCCCGCTCGGTGACAACGAACTCCGTGCGATGATCGATCCTGCGGCAATTGCCGCGCATGCGGCCCGCGCCCTTACTCCCGACCGCCCCTCGATCCGCGGCACGGCCCACAATCCCGACACCTATTTCCAGGCGCGGGAAGCCGTGAATCCGTACTACGACGCGCTGCCCGGCATCGTCCGCGAAACGATGGCAAAATTCGCGGAGGTTACGGGGCGGCGCTATGAGCCGTTCGCCTACCATGGACATCCGGAGGCGGAGAAGGTGATTGTGCTGATGGGTTCCGGGGCGCAGACCGCCTCGGAAACGGCGCGTCATCTCAATGCCGACGGAGCGAAGGTCGGCGTGCTCCAGATTCGTCTCTACCGTCCCTTTGACGCCGCGGGCCTCGTGGAGGCACTTCCTCCGGCCGCCCGTCATCTGGCCGTGCTCGACCGGACGAAAGAGCCGGGGGCCCCCGCCGAACCGCTCCATCTCGACGTGATCGCGGCGCTCTCCCTTGTCTCCCCGCGGCGCTGGCTCGCCGGCGAGGCGCCCCGCGTGGTCGGAGGGCGCTACGGGCTTTCCTCCAAGGAGTTCACCCCCGCAATGGTGAAGGCGGTCTACGACTCGATGGAGACGCAACCCGCTGGCATCACGTTCACCGTTGGCATCACTGATGATGTGAGCAGGCTCTCTCTTGAGGTCGACCAGGATTTCCATCTGCCGATGGAGGGTGTGACCCAGGCCGTCTTCTTCGGACTGGGATCGGACGGCACCGTGGGTGCCAACAAGAACACGATCAAGATCATCTCCAAGAAAACCGGTGCCCATGCGCAGGCCTACTTCGTCTACGACTCGAAGAAATCGGGGGCGGTCACCGTTTCCCATCTCCGGTTCGGGCACGAACGCATCCGGGCTCCCTATCTCGTGGAGAAGGCCGACTTCGCGGGCTGCCACCAGTTCCACCTGCTCGAGCAGCAACCCATCCTCGAGAAGATCCGCGACGGGGGAATCCTCTTGGTCAACAGCCCCTACGGGGCGGATGACCTCTGGTCCCACCTTTCCCGCGAGGCGCAGGAGACGATCATCGAACGGAAGATCCGTGTCCACGCGATCGATGCGTACCGCGTCGCGCGCGAGGCAGGACTCGGGGCCAGGATCAACACGATCATGCAGACCTGTTTTTTCGCCCTCAGCAACATCCTGCCCGTTGAGCAGGCGATCGAGGAGATCAAGGAGGCGATCCGGCGCAGCTATTCCCGGAAGGGGACCGACGTGGTGGAGCGCAATTGCGCGGCCGTCGACCAAGCCCTCTCCAACCTCTCGGAGATCAAGCTGCCCGGGCGCGCCGACGCCGAACCTCGACGCCTCCCTTTCCCGGCGGATGCCCCGGATTTCGTCCGCGACGTCACCTTCCCGATCCTGCTCGGCAGGGGCGATCTGCTGCCTGTCAGCGCCTTTCCCCCCGACGGCACCTGGCCGACGGCCACCAGCCGTTGGGAGAAGAGGACCCTCGCCCGCGAGATCCCGGCATGGAATTCCTCGATCTGCATCCAGTGCAACAAGTGCGTCCTCGTCTGCCCCCATGCAGCGATCCGCGCAAAACACTACCCGGAGGCGGCACTAGCCGGGGCGCCCGATGCCTTCAAGTCGGTCCCGTTCCGATCGACGGAGACCAAGGGGGATCTCTACACCATCCAGATCGCCCCACAGGACTGCACGGGGTGCCGCCTCTGCGCCCAGGTCTGCCCGGCCAAGGACAAGTCGGATCCGAAGGTGAAGGCCCTCAATATCATCCCGATTCCCGAACCGCTCGGACCCGAAATCGAGGCGTATGATTTCTTCCTGCGTCTGCCCGAGGTGGACCGTAGCCGGGTCAATCCCGAGATCGTCAAGGAGACCCAGTTCCTCCAGCCGCTCTTCGAGTACTCCGGAGCCTGCGCGGGATGCGGCGAGACACCCTACATCAAGCTGCTCACGCAGCTCTACGGAGAGCGCGCGATCATTGCCAACGCCACAGGCTGCAGCTCGATCTACGGCGGCAACCTCCCGACCACCCCGTATGCCTGTACGACGCAGGGGCGAGGCCCGGCCTGGGCCAATTCGCTCTTCGAGGACAACGCCGAATTCGGTCTCGGCATGCGCCTTGCCGCTGATTCCCGCCGTACGTCCGCGGAGGCATTGGTCCTCACCCACGCCAAGGCACTCGGCGAGGAACTGGTCGCCGCCCTGATCGGGGCTCCTCAGTCGAACGAGTCCGAGATCGCGGCGCAGCGAGCGCGCATAGCCGAACTCCGCGGGCGCCTCGCCGCCATTCCGCAACCCGACAGGGATCGTCTCGCGGTGCTTGCCGACGACCTGGTGCGCAAGTCCGTCTGGATCGTGGGCGGCGACGGCTGGGCCTACGACATCGGCTTCGGCGGCCTCGATCACGTGCTCTCGCTCGGGGAGAAGGTGAACATCCTGGTCCTTGATACCGAGGTGTACTCCAACACGGGGGGACAGCAGTCGAAGTCGACGGCAACGGGAGCCGTCGCGAAATTCGCAGCCTCGGGCAAGGAGCAGGTGAAGAAGGATCTGGGACTCATCGCCATGGCGTACGGGAACGTTTATGTCGCCCGGGTGGCCCTCGGTGCGAAGGATTCCCAAACCGTCAAGGCGTTCACCGAGGCGGAAGCCTTCCCCGGCACCTCCCTCATCATTGCCTACAGCCACTGCATCGCGCACGGCTACAATCTCGTCCACGGACTCGACCAGCAGAAGCTGGCCGTGGAAACCGGCTACTGGCCGCTCTACCGCTTCGATCCCAGAAGGAAAGACAGGGGGGAGAATCCCCTCGTCATGGATTCCGCCGCGCCGAAGCAACCGCTCGAGCGCTTCACCGAGAACGAGATCCGCTACAGGGCACTGGCCGTGACGGAATCGGAACGGGCAAAGCGGCTCGCAGCCAAGGCCCAGCGCGTTGTCAACGAGCGCTACGATTTCTATTCGCGCATGGCCTCCACCCTCACCAAAGAATGAACCCCGACACCGCCGTCACCTACCTGGGCATTAACCTCCGCAGCCCGTTTGTCATCGGGGCCTCCCCGCTGTCGCAGGAAGCCGGGGATCTGCTCGCGCTCGAGCGCGCGGGAGCCGGCGCCGTGGTCATGCACTCGCTTTTCGAGGAACAGCTCTCGAGCGAAAACTCCGCTGTCGCCGCACTGACGGAGGACACCGAGGACTCGTTCTCCGAAGCCAGCGGCTTCTTCCCCGAGAGCTGCGACTACACGCTGGGGCCGGAGCAGTATCTCTCCCACCTGCGTGCCCTCAAGTCCAAGCTGGCCATCCCGGTCATCGCCTCGCTCAACGGCTGCACGCCGGGCGGCTGGACGGGTTATGCCAGGGAAATCGAACGCGCCGGCGCCGACGCGCTGGAGCTCAACATCTACGAACTTCCCGGCGACCCGGAGGTTTCCGGAGGTGAAATCGAGCGCCGTCTCGTCTCGATCGTGGGGGCGGTGCGCGAGGCAACCTCCCTGCCACTCGCGGTGAAACTCTCCCCGTTCTACAGCTCCATCCCTAATCTGGCGCTGCAGCTTTCGGGGCTCTGTCAGGGACTCGTGCTCTTCAACAGGTTCTACCAGCCCGACATGGCGATCGAGGACCTCGCCGTCGAGCCGCGGCTCTTCCTCTCCACCTCCTCCGAACTCAATCTCCGACTCCGCTGGATTGCGACGCTCTACGGGCGCCTGCCGGTCTCCCTCGCGGTGACCGGGGGTGTCCACTCCGCGACCGATGCCGTGAAGGCCGTCATGGCCGGCGTCGACATTGTTCAGGTCGTTTCCTTCGTGCTGCGCAACGGGATCGAGGCGTTCGGCGCCATGGTCAGGGATTTCTCCGGATGGATGACTGCCCATGAGTATTCCTCGGTCTCCGAGATGCGGGGGGCGCTGAGCCTCAGGAACTGCCCCGATCCGACGCAGTTCGGCCGGGCGAACTATCTACGAACCCTCCAACTCTGGAGGATCTGATCACGGTGTCGGCGAAGCGATCGAGCGGCGATAGGCCGTGGGCGACATCCCGACCTCGCGATGGAAGAGCGCGTTGAACTGAGCGATGGAGCCGAATCCCGCCGAGAACGCCGCATCCGAAATTCTCAGAGCCGGATCGGCCAGCAGCTGTTTTACCTTTTCGAGGCGGAAGCGGTTCACGTATTCGGTGAGGGTCATGCCGGTGTTTTTTTTGAAGATCTTGCAGAAGTGGAATCTGCTCACATGGACATGATCGAGCACCTGATCGAGGGAGATCTCGCCCGCCGAGTGTTCCACGAATTTTTTTGCGGCAAGAACGGCGGGGTGCTCCGTCGGTGAGGTGGCCAGTGAATGGCGATTTGCCCTTCCGGCAAGTTGGCCGCCGAAATCAGAGAGAAGAGAGCGGATGGCGTCGATGCGCTCCGAAGGGATGACCGGCGTGCCAAAAAACACCTTGCGCGCCCGTTCCGTCCATTGCTTGCCGCGGGCTTTCTTGCCGAACTTTGCGGCAACCTTCTCGAAATCTTTTTCGGTTGGCTGTCTCAGGAAAACCTGACCCGTCACCAAGGTCGCCACATGCCGCCGTCCTTCCATTACCGGAACGGAGAATTCGGAGAGACCCACGAAGCAGGCGGCCTCCTGGGATATCCCGGAGACTGCGGTACGGTTGATCAGATCACGCTGGTTGTCTGCGCAGATGCGGCATGTTTCCTTGTCGCCTCCGATCATCACGCACAGGGGATTGGCCGGTTCGTCCCGGCATTCCACGAATGAGGTGCCCTCGTCGGGTGCTACCAACTTGAGAAAGGGCATGCCGGTGGCCTTTCTGAAATCCTCCAGCAGGTTCCGGATTTCGGACTGGGAATTCATCTCCTCAAAGGCACGGGTTCGGATCGTTTTTTCAGCCGACATTCCCTTGATCGATGCCCCGGGGTTCCCTTTGTCGGGAAGGCAACCGCAGATATGCTGGCCGAGGAACGTGGACATGGTTTCTGAGGATCCCGATTTTCTTCGGAGGTTTTGCCTCTCCGTGTCAACCGGGGGTATGTTTACTGAGCCACGGGATGTTCGAAGGCCATGGAAAGGGTTTCCCAAGGAAGCACGGCGCACTTAACACGCTGGGGGAATCGGTTGACCCGTTCCAGGATACGCACGTTGCCGGGAAGTCCCTCAGGGCTCCCGCCCCTGGCCAGCTCACGGAAGCGGGTCGCCATCTCGCGGGCTTCCTCACAGCGGAGACCTCTCACCGCGTTGGTCATCACCCCGGCGGAGGCGGTGCAGATCGCGCAAGAGCTCCCGGTAAACTTTGCTTCGGCGACGGCGCCGCTCTCCACCCGCAGCGCAATGCAGATCTCGTCGCCGCAGAGGGCATTGTGACCCTCGGCGCGGTGCGTCGCCTCCCCTATCGGGCCAAAATTCCTGGGCCGCTTGGCGTAATCGAGCAGCAGCTCCTGGTAAAGTTCGTCCTCCATGGCACCGTCAACCTGCCATGAACCGCTTCGCCATGGCAACCCCGCTCCGTTCCCAGTTTAGAGGAAACACCCGGAAAGAAAGGCTTTGGCCTTTTCGACAGGCCTGACCGACTCCTATGATTGTCGGATGGAACGCATCGCCCTGATCGGGTCGTCCCTCTGCTATCTTTTTGCGCTCGGGCACACCCTTTTCTCACTGAAAAGGGGGCTGTTCCAACCCGGACGTTTCAACATCGGCGCGGTGACGGCCGGCGCCTTCCTTCAGGGATGGTATCTTTCCATGCTGGGCCGCGATATCCACGCCTGCCCCATCCGGACGATTCCTCAGATCCTCGTCTTTCTCGGCTGGTCGATGGCCCTTTTCTACCTGCTTATCGGCCCCTCTTACAGACTCTCGCTGATGGGAGCCTTCACGGCCCCGCTGGTCCTTCTTTTCCAACTCGCGGCGCTCTTTTTGCCAGCGGCTCCGGCGGTAGTGGCCAAGGGTGGGGTGAATCCCTGGGTTGAGACCCATGCCGCTCTCTCGCTGGTGGCCTACGGTGCCTTCGGCTTAGCCTGCGTGGCCGGCTTCATGCACCTCGTGCAGGAGCGGCAACTGAAATCGCGCAGGCCGGGCATACTCTTCCATTACCTTCCCCCCGTGACCACGCTGGCGGTCACGGTTCGCCGTCTGCTCCTCCTTGGGTTCCTGCTCCTCACCCTCAGCTATGCCGCGGGCCTTGCCGCCCACCTGCAGGTCTCCCGTACGAAGGACGGATTCTCCGCGCTGATCTGGGTGCTGTATGCCGGACTTTTGGCCGGTTCCTGGACAGGACGGCTCGGCAACAGGAAAACCTCGTACGGGGCCATTCTCGTCTTCCTCCTGGCGCTGCTGCTGCTCCCCCTGATTCAGCGTCTCTCCACCGCCTCCTGAACCATTCCGGAACATGAACATCCTTTGCGCCGGCATCAATCACCGCACTGCTCAACTGGACGTCCGCGAGCGCTTCGCTGTTCCGCAGGAGGAGATGGCCGAGTTTTTAAGCCACTTGCGTGGAGTCGAGGGTGTCTCGGGGGCCGTGATGCTGTCGACGTGCAACCGCGTCGAGATCTACGCCTCGGGCCTCTGCCCCGTCCGTGCCTTGGATGGATTCCGCTCGATCATGGCGGGCCGCTCGGGATTGGAAGCGCCGCTCTACCATCACACGACGCCCCAGGCGGTGCGCCACCTCTTCCGCGTGGCAAGCGGCCTCGACTCGATGGTGATCGGCGAGACCGAGATCCTCGGACAGGTGAAGAAGGCCTATTCGATCGCAAGCGATGCGGGCACCGCCACCCGCACCATGCACAAGCTGTTCCAACACGCCTTCCGGGTCGCCAAATCCGTGCGGACCGAAACGCAGATCACCAGCGGCCCGACCTCTGTCGGATCCGTTGCGGTGGAGCTTGCGGGGAAAATCTTCCGCGATCTGGGCAATCTTCGCGTCCTCCTGCTCGGCGCGGGTGAAATCAGCGAACGGACGGCCCGTAGTCTGCAGTCGCGCGGGGTGCGCAGCGTGGTGGTTTCCAACCGCACCTATGAGCGTGCTTCCGTGCTGGCGGCGGAAATCGGAGGGATGGCGACCCACTTTGACCATTGGGGCAAAGCGGCCGCCGATGCGGATATCCTGATCAGCTCCACCAATTCGCCCGAACCACTGGTCACTCCGGAAAAGCTTCTTCCAGTCATGAAAGGACGCGGCGACCGCCCTCTCTTCGTGATCGACCTTGCCGTCCCGCGCGATGCCGATCCCGCGATCAACGACATGGAGGGGGTTTTTCTCCACGATGTCGACAGCCTTCAGCAGATCGCCGACGAATCGCTTGTCATCAGGAAAAAGGAGGTCGAACGCTGCGAAACGCTTATCGAGAGCCATGTCGATGGATTCATGAAATGGCTCCGCACCCTTCATGCGCCGGAACTTCGATCATGAAAAAACTCGTCCTCGGAACCCGCGGCAGCGATCTCGCCCTTGCCCAGAGCAGGATGGTTCGGGACGGGCTGCTCTCCCTGCATCCCGGCCTGGAGGTGGAGCTGAAGATCATCACCACGACCGGCGACGCCCGCACCGCGATGCCACTGCATGAACCGACCGCGGAGGGCGCGGGGCTTTTCACCAAGCAGCTCGAGGAGGCGCTGCTCGCATGCGACATCGACCTCGCCGTCCATAGCCTCAAGGACCTTCCCGTGGAAACGCCCGCAGGCCTTGTGCTACCCGCGATCCTGCCCCGCGCCCCGGTCGCGGACATGCTTGTCTCCCGACATCCCGGCGGCGTGGCCGGATTGCCAGGAGGCGCGACCGTGGGAAGCAGCAGCCCCCGACGGGCCCTGCTCCTGAGGCAGAGGCGCCCCGACCTGAACATTGTCACAATCCGGGGCAATGTCCCCACCCGGCTCTCCAAGGTCGCAGAGGGGAACTACGACGCCACGATCCTTGCCGAGGCGGGCCTGACACGGCTGGGTCATGATCTTTCGGCATTCACCGTTTTCTCCGTTGATCAAATACTTTTTCTGGAGTCCCTCGACTGGATGCTTCCTGCTCCGGGACAGGGTGCCGTGGCGGTCGAGACCCGAAGCGAGGATCCCGCCGTGGCGATTGTTTCGGTCCTGCACGACCCGGTGACAGCCCGTTGCGTGGAAGCCGAGCGACTGGTGCTGAAACATCTCGGGGGCGGTTGCCATCTCGCCCTCGGAACGCACGCCACCGAAACAGACGGCAAGATAAGGCTTAAGGCCGTTTATGTTCCCGACCAATCCTCCCCCGATCGCATCCTCAGCAGCGAGAGCGTGGCAAACGATCCCAAGGACGCAGCCCGGCTTGTTGCCGAGCGCCTCACCCTCTGAACACCCACATGGGAAAGAAGTCTGCCGCTGCATCGAACGGCATCTGCTATCTCGTGGGTGCTGGGCCCGGTGATCCCGGACTGCTTACCCTTCGGGGCCGTGAATGTCTCGCGCAGGCCGACGTGGTGATCTACGACTACCTCGCCAATCCGGAACTGCTGCGTCATGCCCGACCCGAGGCCGAGCGGATCTACGCCGGCAAGACCTCGGGGCGTCACGCGATGAAGCAGGAGGAGACCAATGCCCTCCTGCTCGCCAAGGCCCGTGAGGGAAAGCGGGTTGTCCGTCTCAAAGGAGGCGACCCGTATGTCTTCGGACGTGGCGGGGAGGAGGCGGCCGAGCTCGCCGCGGCGGGGATCCCCTTCGAGATCGTTCCCGGCGTCAGTTCCGTGGTCGCCGGTCCCTCCTACGCCGGCATCCCGCTCACCCACCGCGAAAACAACGCGATGTTCACCGTCTTCACGGGCCATGTCGTGGAGGGAAAGAAGCCGACCGGTGTCGACTTCGCTGCGATCGCCTCCGCCCCCGGAACAAAGGTGATGCTCATGGGGGTGGAAAACCTCGCCCTGGTGACCAAGGAGCTCGTTTCGCACGGCATGGCCGGGGAGACGCCGGCGGCCCTGATCCGCTGGGCCACCACGGGCCGTCAGCAGACCCTCACCGGCACGCTGGCGACCATCGCCCTGCTGGCGGCGGAACGGAAATTCCAGGCGCCCGCCGTCGCCGTCTTTGGCGCCGTCGTCAATCTCCGCGACACGCTCTCGTGGTTCGAGAATCAGCCCCTCTTCGGAAGGCGGATCGCCGTCACCCGCGCTGCCGGAAAGCAGGCCGGTGCCCTCCTCTCCTCGCTCCGGGACCTCGGTGCCGACGCCTTTGAGTTGCCGACGATCCGGATCGAGCCCCCGCAGGAGAAAATGCCGCTGGTGGAGGCGATCACCGGGATCAGCGGCTACGACTGGATCGTCTTCACGAGTCCGAACGGGGTGGAGGCCTTCTTCAATGCCTTCTATGCCGCCCATGATGACGCGAGGGAAATCGGGGGCGCACGGATCGCCGCCATCGGCAATGGAACGGCGGCCAGAATCCGGGAGTTCCGCATCGGTATCGACTTGATTCCCAGGGAGTTCGTTGCTGAATCGTTGATCGAGTCTTTCAAGGAGATCGATGTTGAAAACCTCCGGATCCTACTCCCCCGTGCCGCCGGTGCCCGCGATCTGCTGGCCGTGGAACTGGAGAAGCTCGGGGCGATCGTGGACGACGTGCCGGTCTACCGCACGGTTCCGGAGACAGCCGATCACTCCGGCGGGATGGCACGCTTCCGGGAGGAGGGGGCCGATCTGATCACCTTCACGAGCGCCTCAACGGCGACCCATTTCATGGCGTTGGGACTTCCCCTTCCGGAGAACCTTCGGACCGCCAGCATCGGGCCGGTCACCTCCGCCGAGATGCGGAGACTCGGATTGCCGGTCGGCCTGGAGGCGTCACGCCACGACATCCCGGGACTCGTCGAGGCGATCCTCGGATTTTACAAGCAGTAAAAGGCAACTCCTCATCACGCCCTGCATTTTGGTGGCGTCGCGCCGCCTTCGGCCTTACCTTCCTACACAGAGAGAGAAACACCACGATCATGCAAATCCACATCAGTCCCCGTCATGTCCAGCTGACCGCCGCCATCCATGCCCACGTGGCCGAGAAAGTGGCCCACCTCGAAGAATACAGCGACAGTATCCTGGCGGCCCACGTCGTTCTCCTGTTCGACGAGCACAAGTCCAAGAAGAAGGATTACCAGGTCAAGATTCACCTCGCCCTTCCAGGCCCCGACCTCCATGCCGAGGATGCCGAGGATGATCTCTACTCGGCGATCGACCTTACCGTCCACAAGCTTGTCCAGCAGCTCCGCAAGCGGAAGACCAAGACCAAGGAGACCCAGAAGCACAAGGTTCGCATCGCCCGCGAGATCGAGCGCCACGGCTACCGCCGCTAGGGTCCGCAGCAGCTCCCCCCGCGGGTTTGATGGAGTCCGATCTCAAAGTCAAACTGGAGGTCTTCGAGGGTCCCCTCGACCTCCTGCTTTATCTCGTCAAGAAGGACGAGGTCGATATCTACGACATCTCGATCGAACGGATCACCTCGCAGTATCTCGGGTACCTCGAGACCTTCGAGTTTCTGCACATCGAGATCGCCGGCGAATTCCTCGTGATGGCGGCGAACCTTCTCTACATCAAGAGCCGCACGCTGCTCCCGAAAGACCAGCAGATGCCCGACGAAGAGGCCGAAGAGGAGGATCCCCGCTGGGAACTCATCCGCCAGCTCATCGAGTACAGGAAGTTCAAGGAGGCCGCCGCACACCTGCGAGACCAGGAGGAGCTCCAGGCTTCCCTCTTTCCGCGCGCCGTCTCGCTCGACCCGGCCCACGCGCCCGTCCTCGACGAAACCATGATGCTCGGCGACGTCGGGATCTTCGATCTGATCAACGCCTTCCAGAAGGCCCTCAAACGCCTCCCTGTCGAGGAGAAGCCCGGCGAGATCCGTGAAGAGACCTACACTGTCACCGACCGGATCAACCACCTGATGCGCCGCATCGACCGAGGCGTCTCTGTGCGCTTCGAGGAGCTCTTCGGCGAGGCGAGCACCCGCAACGAACTCGTTGTCACCTTCCTCGCCCTGCTCGAACTGATCCGCATGAAACAATTCCGCGTGCGTCAGGAGGAGCAATTCGGTGAAATCTGGCTCGACCGCACTCTCGAGGGCGAGGAAGAGCCCACCGAAGAACGCGAAGAACTTCAGGAATCCGCATGAGCAAGAAATCCCGCAAGAAGGAGAAGGAACAGAAACCGGAGGAAACGCCGGAGGTTCCGCCTGTCGACGAGACAACCCAAAAATCTCTGGAGATCTCTGAGGAAGAGACCGCCGCGCTTGAGGAATTCTCCGCAGAACCCGTTGTCGAAACAGTCGAAAGCGCTGAGGAAGATACTGACCTTCCCGAGGGTGTGGCACCCGGCACTCTTAGCGGCGAACCAGCTTCCGACGAGGCCCCACCCCTTGCCTTGATCCTTGAGTCCATTCTCTTCGCCTCCCAGAAAGCAGTCACCGCCAAGGAACTCGTCACCCATCTCCGCAATGCGGCTGCCGCCGTGCCTGTGGAGACGGCTTCCCCAGCCCTCGCCTACGCGAAGGTGAAGGAGGGGCAGGTCAATGATGCCCTCGTGGAGCTTCAGGCCCAGGTGGCCGCCTCAGGACGCGCCTACCAGGTCAGGGAAACTGCTACGGGCTGGTTGCTCTCCAGCGCACCCGGCTACGCGCCTTGGCTGCGCGCTCTCTACCCCGAGGCAAAGCCCACCCGTCTCAGCGCCTCGGCCCTCGAGACGCTCGCCATCATCGCCTACCGCCAGCCGATCACCCGCGCCGACATGGAGGCCGTGCGCGGCGTTTCCGTCGACGGCGTCATGCAGACTCTTCTCGACCGCGGACTCGTCAAAATCGCCGGTCGCTCCGAGTCGGCGGGCCGCCCCCTGCTTTACGCGACCACCCAGTTTTTCCTCGACCACTTCGGC
>Ga0208105_1000095_pt1 | contig 40409 bp, 38 predicted proteins | sample CryBogCBE16Jul07_FD_184574 | JGI IMG/M metagenome (GOLD analysis project Ga0208105, IMG submission 184574) | Freshwater microbial communities from Crystal Bog, Wisconsin, USA - CBE16Jul07 (SPAdes) | ecosystem: Environmental > Aquatic > Freshwater > Lake | place: Crystal Bog, Wisconsin, USA... | reverse complement strand
CCACTGGTCTGCTGCATGAAGCCGGCAGGTGTGGCCGCTGATGCGAGCATCAGCGTGCCCAGAACGAGCATAGCGATCCATGCCGGGGATCCTAAAAACATGAAGATCGCGTTCAGTAACTGGATGCGACTGATCAGTTTGATGTTGCTCAGGTTCAGGAGTTGCAGATATTGCAGATTGCCTTCGCACCAGCGCAGGTCGCGACGGATGTATTCGATCAGTGTGGGAGGGTTCGCCTCCCAGCTCTCATCTTCCTGGGGGAAGACGCGCACATCAAAACCTGCGCGACGCATGAGCACGGCCTCAACCTGATCATGGCTGAGGATATGGTGTGAGCTGCCATCCTTGTTGCGTAACAAGGGAAGGTCGCATTCAGCGATAAAGGGTGCGAGTCTGAAGACCGCGTTGTGCCCCCAGTAGGGGCCACAATCGCCTTGCCACCAGGCGGTTCCCATGGTGTAGGAGCGCATACCTAAGCGCATCCCGAATTGAAACATTCTCGTAAAACCGCTGCTTGTTGGCATGCCTACCACCAGGCCTTGTAACAGGCCAAGTTTTGGATTGGCCTGCATGATGCGAACCAGCCTCATGATGGCCGCCCCAGTCATGACGCTATCGGCATCGAGCGTGATGGCGAAATCGTGCAGATGACCCCAGCGCTGGCAGAAGTCCGCGATATTGCCTGCCTTGTAACCGGTGTTCTCGGTCCGGCGACGATAGGTAATCTGGATGCGATCTTTCCATTTTTTTGAGAAGTCATCAAATGACACCTGCTCATGCTGGGCGATCGTCTCGTCGTTGGTGTCGCTCAAGACATAAATATGGACGTGCTCTGCGATTCCGGGTTGGGCAAGTCCTTGCAGGGTGATGCCGAGATTGCGCATGGTCGTTTCGGGACTTTCGTTTCGCACGCACAGCAGGATCGCGGTTGAACTGGTGATCGGAGCCTGTGGATTGATGCCGGTTGCCATCGGAATGACGGCATTGAGGGGATCGCTGGCAAAGCGCCAGATCAGAAAGCCGATAGTGGAGTTCCAAAAACCTGTCGCCATCCAGGGCAAGGTAAAGAAAAACAATACCAGCAGTACCAGATCACCCAGACTCAAACCATCCACGGCTAGTGCAGTGGCCATCAGCCAAAGCATACCGAGCATCGTGCCTGCGACCAGACTTGCAAAAAAAAGGCGTCTGCCTGACATCGAGAGGTCAGAGGTAATTTTTTGAGTCATGTCGCAGCAATCACAGAGAGGTTCGGTCTTATACTCAGCACAGTGTCTGCGCAGTATAGGTCAGAGCTACAATTTTTTCGATTAATTTCCAGAGAAATCAGATGGTTACTACACCGGATCATGATTGCACCCAAGACCAGCCGCAATCTCGCGCCCTTTGGTACATAGCGCCTGGGCAGGCTGAAATCCGCAGCGAAGCGATCTTGCCCCTGCAATCTAACCAGCTCCGGGTGCGCACGCTGTATGGGGCGCTCAGCCGGGGTACGGAGTCTTTAGTCTGGGCAGGTCGTGTTCCTGAGGTTGAATATAAGCGGATGCGCGCACCATTTATGGATGGAGAGTTTCCTTTTCCGGTTAAATATGGGTATTCCTCGGTTGGCCGGGTTGAGCAAGGTCCTGCAGAGTTGTTGGGCAAACTGGTTTTTAGCCTGTCGCCTCATCAAACGCTGTTGACCCTCGCCGCCGAGTCTGCTGCCCTGGTGCCTGCAGGGGTCCCGCCAGCCAGAGCGGTGCTGGCAGCTAATATGGAGACGGCGCTCAATGCTGTCTGGGATGCCGCAGCAGGGCCCGCTGACCGTATTGCGATTGTTGGTGGCGGGGTGGTTGGAATGCTGGTTGCTTTTTTGTGTGGCCACTTACCGGGTGCTCAAGTCACGCTGGTTGACATCAATCGTGCGCGCGAAAGTATTGCCCAGTCTTTAGGGGTTCAGTTCGCTATTCCAGCAGAGGCTCCCACCGAATGTGACGTGGTGATTCACTGCAGTGGCTCACCGCTTGGCTTAGACACGGCTTTGTCGCTCGCGGGTGAGGAGACGACCGTGCTGGAGATGAGCTGGTATGGCGATCAGCCCGTGACCGCCAATCTGGGTGGCGCGTTTCATAGTCGCCAGCTCAGGTTGCAATCGAGTCAGGTTGGTCACGTCTCGGCGTCACGCAGACCACGCTGGAATTACGCCCGCAGACTGTCTGCGGCGTTGGCTTTGCTCAAAGATCCAAGATTGGATGTGTTGTTGGCCCCTACAGTTTTGTTTAAGGATTTACCTGCTCAATTACCCAGGATTCTCGGACCAGGAAATAGTATTCTGTGTCAGTTGATTCAATACGATTAATTTAAGAGGAAGAAAAAATGTTTACAGTCGAAGTCCGTGATCACATTATGATTGCACATTCATTTCGTGGAGAAGTTTTTGGTCCCGCGCAGGCGCTGCACGGTGCGACCTTTGTCGTGGACGCAGCCTTCATTTCCAAAACACTTGATGAGAATGGGATCGTCATTGATATTGGTCGAGCGCTCGATGTGCTCAAGTCCGTGCTCAAGCCATTGAATTATTCGAATCTTGATGACAAAGCGGAATTCAAGGGGAAAAACACAACAACCGAGTTTTTGACCAAGCATATCTTTGATGTTCTGGCGCAAGCCGCACGCGCCAACGAACTGGGCCGTGATGGTAAAGAGTTGCACGCGATTCGGGTGACGATTTCTGAATCACATGTCGCACGCGCCTGGTACGAAGCTGCGATCTGGTGAGCATGAAAAAAATCGCTTTCGCGATACCTGGTGATATTGAGACGCCCACTGGTGGCTATATCTACGATCGCCGGATTATAGAAGGCCTCAGGGCTCTGGGCTGGCAGGTTGAGCTGGTCAGGCTAGGCGAGGGATTTCCTTTTCCTGACACGGCAACTTTGGCTGCTGCACAACGCACGCTGAATGCTATTGCTGCGGGTTGTCCTGTGTTGATCGATGGACTCGCTTTAGGGGTGATGCCTGAAATTGCCCGGCAGCTTGCACAGACACATCCACTGATCGCTCTCGTGCACCATCCCCTGGCACTTGAGGCTGGACTCAGTCTTGAGCAGGCAGAGCTTTTTAAACAAAGCGAAACCGAGGCGCTATCGCATGTTTCACAGTTGTTTGTGACCAGTCCTGCAACCGCCAGAACACTGATCGCCGAATTCGGTATTGATGCCTCACAGGTTCATGTTGTGTTACCTGGCACCGACAGAGCCAAGGCTGCGACGACAGACCATCCTGCGAGTGAGACCTCGGACAGCAAGTTACGTTTATTGTCAGTCGGGACGATCACACCTCGCAAGGGTTTTGATGTATTGATGGAGTCTCTGGCGCTGGTAAAAGATCTGCCTTGGGAGCTCACGATCGCAGGCGATCAGACGCGAGACGCGCATGCGCCCTTGCGGCTCGCTCAGGATCTGGAGCGTTTCGGCTTGCGCGACCGGGTGAGTTTGCTTGGCGCCGTTTCAGCGCCTGTACTCGAGTCTTTATATCTCAAGGCGGATGTCTTCGCACTCGCTTCGCGCTATGAAGGCTACGGTATGGCCTTTGCCGAAGCGCTGGCCCACGGGATTCCTGTCATTGCTACAACGGGCGGTGCGATTCCTGAAACGGTGCCTGTAACAGCTGGTATTCTGGTCGAGCCAGACAATGCCGTGGCGTTTGCACAAGCACTGCGTCAGGTTATGACCGATGCGCCACTTCGTAAGGCCTTAGCGCAAGGAGCCCTCGCTGCAGCCCGGAACCAGCCCGACTGGTCGCAAAGTGCTGAAACTTTTTCAGCTGTGCTTCAGTCTTTTTTGTTTTGAACCTGCGCGGACAAATCGCAGTCAAAAAGTAACTCATCGTCGAGTTTGTGTGCGTGGACAAGCAGCCTTTGAGCTTGGTCCATATGGTCAATGGCGGGCAAGCTAAAACCCGGTCTGCCTGAACCCATGATGATTGGTGCCACGATCACATGGAGTCTATGCAGGCATCCCGCCTGCATAAAGCGCGAGACAGTCTCGGCACCCCCTTCGATCAATACGCGCCTCAGACCTGCATCGGCAAGGCTTTGCAGAATCACCGCAGGTGAAATCCTGCCTTGTTCGGTGGGCAGATACAGTATTTCAATACCCTCGGGTCCGCGGTAAGGAGCCCCTTGCTTTGTAATCACAATTCTTCTTGCACCATCGTCATTAAATATTTTCGGGTTAAAGCTCAAACGCTGGTTTGGATCAATCACGACGCGTGCTGGATTCGCTCCACTGGCTAATCTGACGGTGAGTTGCGGATCATCCGCGAGGACGGTTCCAATACCCACGACAACTGCATCCACAACAGCTCTCAGCCGGTGTAAGTGCAGCAGTCCTGCAGGCCCGTTGATGTATTTTGACTGGCCGGTGACCGTGGCGATGCGACCATCAATGGTTTGTCCGATCTGACCGATCGCAAAAACCTGGTTCTCGCGGACCTCGAGCAAAGGGTCGAAAATAACTGCTGGCCAGGTTTGATCTTGCATATCCATGCTGATACCGTTATTCGGGGTGAGTGTTGCGTAGTTGGATAAGTTAACCGTTGTCACCACAAAAACCGTTTTAAATTTGGGTGAATTGACTCAACACTTTACAGCACAGTGGCATAATGTCCTGTAGTGCAATATTTACGTCATAAAAACAATACCCTAGTTAATCAAGCTTTGATAATAAAGCTTTGATAATCAAGCTTTGATTTTGCTACTCAGGTGCAAGCGGTTATCAGTTTTAATATTTTTTTCGTTTTTTCAATCGTAATCAAATATAGTTTAGATAATTAGCACCCGATTCCATGTCAGATCCACTCATTCAAGTAGACCGCGCTATCTCCGAATTACGTCGCGGTGCCTCAGTACTCGTTTGCGCCGGAGAAATCAGACTCCTGGTGATGGCCGTCGAGGGAGTGACCGAAGAAAAGCTCAAACAAATGCTCGACCAGTCCGGTCACCAGCCATGTCTAGTCATGACTGGCACACGCGCCAAGGTCCTTGGCTTGAAGGGCAGTGGCGACTCAACCTGTTTAATCCGCGCACAGGTTGCGCTGGATAAGCAAACGATCGATTTTCTGACGGATCCAATCTCTGCGCGCGTGCCCGCTCCGGATTTGTTCTCGTTGAGCGCCGAGGTTGCCGGTCGCGCGGAGCAAGCCGCTGTCACCTTGTCAAAACTTTCGCGCCTGTTGCCCGCTGCAGTGGTTGCAACAGTCTTGCCTGCAACGCAGGATATTGATGCGGTCAGTGTCAAGGCCTCAGCGATCGAAACCTATATGAATACCGCTGCGGACACCCTGAGTCTCGTGAGTCAGGCGCGCGTTCCCCTTGAAAATGCTGAAAATGCTAAGGTTGTTGCCTTTCGGCCCAGAGATGGTGGCATCGAGCATCTTGCAATCATTGTCGGTAATCCGGATTTGGATAAACCGGTTCTGGTGCGACTTCATTCCGAGTGCTTTACGGGTGATCTGGTTGGCTCCTTGCGTTGCGATTGCGGCAATCAGCTCAGAGGCGCCATCACTTCGATGAATGAGGCTGGTAGCGGCGTATTGCTCTATCTCGCTCAGGAAGGCCGTGGCATAGGTCTTGTGAATAAGCTGCGTGCCTATCAATTGCAGGATGCAGGGTTTGATACGGTTGATGCAAATTTACAACTCGGCTTTGACTCCGATGAGCGTAATTATTTACCTGCTGCCCAGATGTTACGTTTATTGAATATCTCCAAAGTACACTTGCTGACCAATAATCCAATCAAAGTCGATGCCCTGGCCAGACATGGCATCGAGGTGGTTGAGCGTGTGCCGCATATTTTTCCCTCTAACGAACATAACCATGGCTATCTGAAAACGAAGGCCGCCAAAAGTGGACACATGTTCTAGAGGTCGTGACACGGCAGCTTGATTGAATAAGAGAAACGCTATGCGAAACTTGAAAACCTTTGCAATGAATCTGCGTCAGACAGCTCGTCTTAAACGCCCTCCAAGCCTTATCGCAGCGTTGGGTGCTGGTCTGGGGACTCTGGTGCTTGCCGGCTGTGCTCAGGTCTCGAGTGTTCAGCCTGGTACTCCAGTCGCCGACGTGATCCGTAAGTTCGGCCGTCCCGTCGTGACTTGCGCCCAAGCCGATGGCACGCGTCGAATGGTCTGGACTGAACAGCCTCAGGGCGAGACAGCATTCGCTCTGGTCGTTGGTCCAGACAAACGGGTCGGCGCGCCGCAGCAACTGCTCAATGATGATCATTTCTCGATACTGGGCAATGGTGAGGCCTGGACCGCTGAGAAAATTCGCTGTCATTTTGGTCCTCCCGCAAACATCACGACGGTAGGTTTTGGTCATTCCAGACAATGGGTCTGGGGTTACCGTTACATGCAGCCCGCTAACTTCGCAGCCATGATGTTCATCTACATGGGGCCGGACGGCAACGTCATGACGCGTTACGAGTCCTTACCGGATCCAGATCGTAATGAGGAAGTCATGGGCGGACGTGGCTAAGCCTGTGGGGCAAGGCTTGTCTCGCTGGTTAGCGATTTCACATATCTCGGCTGGCTTTATTGCGGTACTGGTTGGCTATACCAGTTCGGCTGCGATCGTTTTTCAAGCTGCAGCAACTGCCGGGGCAACGCCTGCGGAGATCTCCTCCTGGATGTGGGCACTTGGCATCGGCATGGGTGCAACCTGTATCGGACTATCACTTTATTTTAAAACTCCAGTGCTCACAGCCTGGTCCACACCCGGTGCCGCATTACTTATCACCGGGTTAGCTGGCTTGTCCATGTCTCAAGCGATCGGTATATTTTTATTTAATTCTTTGCTCATCACCATCGCAGGATTTTCAGGCTGGTTTGAGAAACTGATGCGTTATGTACCCAAGTCTCTGGCCGCTGCCATGCTGGCTGGTGTGCTTTTGCGCTTTGGGATGGATGTCTTCGTTGTGTTGCCGACGCAGGGTGTATTGGTTGGCATGATGATTGTTTGCTATCTGATTGGAAGAAGATTTTTTCCTTTGTATGCTGTGCCCTGCACGTTTGTGCTTGGCTTGCTCGTAGCGAGTGCACAAGGCTTATTGGTGTTTGAGTCGATTAGTGTGCAGGTCGCCCAACCTGTTTTCATGGCGCCAACTTTTGTTCTTTCCAGCCTGGTCGGTGTAGGCATTCCGCTTTTTGTCGTTTCCATGGCATCGCAGAATGTACCCGGCCTAGCTGTATTGCGCGCCAATGGCTATAACACTCCCGCTTCGCCACTGGTCGGCTGGACTGGCCTGACTGGCTTGGTGCTCGCCCCGTTTGGCGGATTTTCTTTCAATCTCGCGGCCATCACTGCTGCGATCTGCATGAGTAAAGATTCTGATCCAGATCCCAAAAGGCGTTACCTTGCGGCAATCTGGGCGGGTGTCTTTTATTTATTCATAGGTGTTTTCGGTGCCACAGTCGTGAGTATTTTTGCAGCCTTTCCGCGCGCGCTGATTGTAAGCATTGCTGGGCTAGCGTTGCTTGGCACGATTGGCAATGGATTAGCGGGCGCGCTGCACGAGGAAAAAGAGCGCGAAGCCGCCTTGATCACTTTTCTTGTGACGGCCTCTGGTTTATCAATGTTTGGTATAGGTAGCGCGTTTTGGGGTTTGCTGTTTGGTATGGCTTGCGCCTGGATCAATCGCAGAGCGTGACATCTCTTCCAGGCTGAGCTTTGGCTCACGGGTAAGAGTGGTCATGCCCTGGTTAGCGATTACCGGTCTGAGGCGTTTTGACACAGACGTTTTTAAACCGCCGTTTTTAAACCGCCGTTTTCATAGCCGCTATGCTCTCAACGCCACCGTAAACAGGTGGATGTGTCACGATCGCTTTGAGTTCCGGATTTTCTCTCTGGAGCGCACTCAGATCCGGTTTAGGTCGCTTCATTTCTTCATCTCCGGCAAAAGCCTGCTCCAGCTCATGTGCAGCGGCTAATAAGTTGCCATCGCTATAGAGTCGTCCTGATATTTGCAGGCCAAATGGCATGCCATGCTCGTCCGTACCGCAGGGCAGGGAGATGGTTGGATTGGTTGCCAGGGTCACAACGTAGGTCAGTGCCAGCCATTGGTAATAATTTTTCATGGCTTGTCCGTCTACGTGTGTGGCATAGAGCTCGGTCCATGGAAACGGCGTCACGGGTGTTACGGGTGAAAGAATCAGATCGTATTGCTCAAAGGCTGCGGCAAACTTCCTGCTGATGCGCGTTTGTTCGAGATGAGCCCAGGCGCGATCAGCCAAAGTAATAGAGGCGGATATTTCCATATTGGCACGAATATTGGGGCCCAGGTTTTCCGGTTTGTTGCGCCAGGTATCGGCAAAGGCAGCAACAAAACTTTCTGCACGCAAAATATCGAAAGCACGATCCGGCTCACCGAGTTGCAGATCGATTGGCTCGCAGCTGGCAACCAGTCGAGAGATTGCAGCGACTTTTTTACGGAATGAGCGGCGTATTTCCTGATCGACGATACAAACCCCAAAGTCCTCGGTAAAGCCAATACGAAGTTGTGATTAATCGAGTTGTTTGAGAGGCCATATTGTTGAGGCATCGACAGGAAACGCAAGCGGATCAAAGCGGTCTGCGCCTGTGCTCGCGGCATAAAGCATCGCGGTATCAGCCACGTTACGCCCCATTGGTCCCAAGACAGAAATGACAGACCAGCCCAGTGGGCGCGCATCGTTAGCCACCATGCCTGGGGAGGGGCGCATCCCGACAACGCCACACATTGCCGCCGGGATCCGCAGTGATCCTCCGGTATCGGATCCTGTGCAGATTGGAAACATATCTGTCGCTAACGCGGCAGCAGAACCGCCCGAGGATCCGCCAGCATTGAGTCTCGGATTAAAAGGATTTCCTGTCGCCCCCCAGACTTGATTGCGTGAGTTCGCGCCAGCGCCCATATCCGGTACATTTGTTTTAGCAGTCACAAGCGCACCAGCACGGCGCAGTCGGGTGATCAGGCTGTTATCGGTTTTTGGGATGTTGCTGCGCAGTCCGATATTGCCATAGGTGGTCAGCAGTCCTTTTGTGTCCTGGAGATCTTTAACGCCAAGCGGCAGACCATGCAGCAAGCCCAGACTATCACCTTTTAAGACGGCTGCCTCGGCGAGCAGCGCAGCCTCGCGCGCGCGGTCAAAGTCTGTTGCACAGATCGCATTGATCGCAGGATTGATTTGTTCAATTCTCGCAATACAGGCGTCCATCAGTTCGACCGGAGAGATCTGACGGCTACCTATCAGTCGACGTAACTCAACAGCGGATAGTTCAGGCAGGTTCATGAAAGTCATCTCATTGAAAAAATTAATCAATATCGGGAATTAAATCACGTTCAGTGCTTGACTGAGGTGTTTATCCTTGCGAGTATCTCTTTATGAAGATACTCCTCGCAAGAATGAATCACGAGACCAATACGTTCTCGCCCGTCCCCACTGCGCTGAAATCGTTTGGCGATGATGGACCTTTATATGGTCAGCAAGCCTACGAGGCCTCAAAAGGCACCCGTACAGGAATTGCTGCGTTTATAGATCTGGCTGAGCAGGCCGGCCATGAGGTCGTTGTAGCTATTTCAGCTACAGCCAATCCAAGCGGTCGTGTCGCAGCCGAGGCCTACACACACATCACGGATACTATTGTGGCCGCAGCGGCAGGCTGTGACGCCGTCATGCTTGATCTGCACGGAGCGATGGTCGCCGAAAATGCTGATGACGGAGAGGGCGCTTTACTCGTGCGGGTCAGGGCTGCCTTGCCTCATGCGCCTATCGCCGTAGCTCTTGATCTGCACGGCAAAATGACGCCAGAGATTGCCAATAGCGCCGACGTTGTGGTGAGTTTTAAGACTTACCCGCATATAGACATGTATGAAACGGGCGAGCATGCAGGACGATTGCTGCTGGACATGATCGCTGGACGGACCAAACCAGTCATTGCCTGGCGCAGACTGCCACTGTTGGTGCATACCTTGTGCAGTCGTACCGATCAAGGTGCGATGTACGAGGCGGTTCAGATGGCCAAGAGAGCAGAACAAAACGGCATGCTGGGTGTCTCGGTGCTAGCTGGCTTCTCTCTGGCTGATATCGCGGCTCCTTGTATCAGTGTCGTGGCTGTTGGTGATGGGGATCAGCAGGCGGCTGAGCACGCGGTCGATGAAATTGCGAATTTCATCTGGGAGCATCGTGACGGGTTTGTATATAAAAGCGAGCCCTTGAGTCAATCGGTTGCCCGTGCCCGGAGTGAGTCTGAAACGCCTGGTACCAAGCCAGTCCTTTTGCTCGATCATGGCGATAATTGCATGTCGGGCGGCACATGCGACGATATGAATGTATTGCATGAGGCGCTTGCTCAAGGACTGACCGATATTGTTGTCGGACCGGTTTGTGATCCTGAGGCAGTCGCGCAAATGATTGCTGCGGGTGTAGGAGCCAAGCTCACGATTAAAGTCGGTGACAAGCTGCCACTCACACAGCTCGGTATCATCCCCGTTTCCCGAACCTTGACCGGTACGGTCGGGCGAATCACAGATGGAGAATATGTCATTACCGGCCCCACCTATACAGGCCAGCGAATCCGCATGGGTCGAACAGTCAGGTTTGATTGCGAACAGGCTCAGGTCATGGTCACTGAAACACCCCAGGAGCACTGGGATCTCGGGATTTTTGAGCATATTGGTATTGATCCGACCAAGCACCGTTTTGTTTTGTTGAAGTCGCGGATGTATTGTCGTCCGGTTTTTGTGCCTGTCTCAAAAGCAGTCGTCGAATGCGATGGCGGTGGCGTGACAAGCTCGGACTATTCACGCTTTCCCTTTAGCCGGGTAACCAGACCAGTCTATCCGCTCGATACGGATACGACATACCTTGCTCGCGGCTTGAAAAAATAGGTAGCACTCACATGAATGATTATGAAATTTTTAATGCGGGCAACGTCGTCCTGCAATCAGGCATTACTTTCAGAGATGCCAAGCTTGCATATAAAACCTACGGTACGTTGAATGCAGATCAATCAAACGCCATCATCTATATGACGTCCTTTGGTGCGCACCATACAGATATGCTCTGGATGGTGGGCCCAGGCCTCGCGTTGGATACGGACAAGTATTTTGTCATCATTCCAAATCTCTTTGGTAATGGTTTGTCTTCCTCACCGAGTAATGCTGTTGAGCCCTTTACAGGCGATCGCTGGCCGAATTTCACCATCGCAGATAACGTGTTTATCCAGCACAAGCTGATTACGCAGGTATTTGGACTCAGGAGTCTGGCTCTGGCCTGTGGCTGGTCGATGGGTGGTGTGCAAGCCTACGAGTGGGCCGCAGCCTATCCGCCGATGGTCAAACGGCTTTTGGTGAACTGTGGAGCTGCCAAATGTTCACCTCATAATCAGGTGTTCATCGAAGGTGTACGCGCAACCTTGACGACCGATCCCGCCTTTCAGCATGGTCGTTTTGTCAGCCGTCCTGAGCGAGGTCTGCGGGCGATGGCGCGCAATTATGCTGCGATGGCCATGTCTCAAACTTTCTATCGGCAGGAGGTCTGGCGTGAGGCTGGATTTTCTTGCCTGGAAGATTTTCTTGTGATGTCCTGGGAAGCCAACTTTCTAAAGCGGGACGCTAATAATCTACTTGCCCAGATGTGGAGTTGGCAGCACGCAAATATCGCTGCAAACCAGCGTTATCAAGGCGACTTTACTGCAGCGCTGAAGGCGATCACCGCTAATGCCTTAATCATGCCGAGCGTCACGGATCTCTATTTTCAGGTCGAGGACAACAGACTCGAAGTTGAGCAAATGGCTCGCGCCAGGCTCCTGCCTATTGAGTCGGTCTGGGGACACCGTGCCGGACTGCCCACCGCGAACAAGCATGATGCAGCGTTTATTACGCGTGCAATCAAAGACTTGCTAGCTCAGGACTGAGTGCGGCCAAATGCATAGCCGCGACCGGGCGCGGCAGCAAGCAAAGTTTGGGTGTAGGGGTGCTGAGGATTGATAAACACCTCATTGATCAATCCCTGCTCCACGATATGTCCGCGTTGCATGACGATAACGCGATCACAGATTTGACTGGCTACCCTCAAGTCGTGGGTAATGAACAAAATCCCGATGCGCAACTTCTGTTGAATGTCATTGAGTAAATCAAGAATTTGCGCTTGAACAGAGACATCAAGCGCAGAAACGGCCTCGTCTGCAATCAGTACCTGCGGTTCACAGGCAAGCGCGCGAGCAATCGAGATCCGTTGGCGCTGACCACCTGAAAACTCACTGGGATAACGATGAAGAACATCGGGTTTGAGTCGCACCAGTTGCATCAGCTCTTCTGCGCGAGCCCAGGCCTTGTCAAAGGGCGTGCCGAAATTTAAAGGTCCTTCGATAATGCATTGACCCACAGTGCGACGAGGGTTCAGAGAACGGTAGGGATCCTGGAATACCACCTGTACGACGCGCCTGAAAGGATAGAGTTCGCGTCCTGAGAGCGAAGCTACAGATAAGCCGTTTGCGTAAATTTCACCGGACGTGGGCTCAATCAAGCGCGCAATACACCGTGCGACTGTTGATTTACCCGAGCCTGACTCGCCCACGATCCCAACGGTCTCACCCGGCAATACTTGCAGTGTGACATCGTTTGCTGCCGCGACAGTGTGTTTGCGTGCTGGCCAGGAGCCTGTGATGTAAGTCTTTTGCAGACTTCTGGTTCTGATGAGTGGCTCTGCATGCTCGATGACTGGGCGCGCCCGGGGGATCAGGCCAGGTACGGCTGATAACAACATTTGTGTATAGGCTTGCGCAGGTTGTTGCAACACTTGCTGTGTCTGGCCTTGTTCGATGAGCTCACCCAGTTGCAAGACAACCACCTGATCAGCGATTTCAGCAACAACGCCTAAATCATGTGTAATAAAAAGCACGGCAGTGTCACTGCCTCGCTGTAATTCAGCAATGAGTTTTAAAATTTCAGCCTGAGTTGTCACGTCCAGTGCCGTGGTGGGTTCATCGCAAATCAACAGTGCAGGTTTCAGGATCAGCGCCATGGCGATCACGATACGCTGGCGCTGGCCGCCGGAAAGCTGATGCGGATAGGAGCGATACATGCGCTCCGGATCCGGCAGTTTGACTTGATTGAAGATTTCAACGATCCGCGCGTGACGCTGCGTCCTGCTCATTTCAGTATGCTGGACCAGCATCTCATCGACCTGTTGACCGCAGGTCATGATCGGATTGAGGGCCGTCATGGGCTCCTGAAAGACCATCGCCATCGTGGCACCGCGCAACTTTTTCAAGCGCGCCTCAGACAGCGTTAATACATCTTCACCCAATAGATTCAAGACCCCATGACTTGCTCTCAGTGTTTTAGGTAATAGACCCATGACAGCTTGCGCCATCACTGATTTTCCTGAGCCCGACTCACCCACGAGGCAAACAATTTCGCCTTTATTGACTGAAAAAGAAATATCGCGCACGGCGTAGTTACGGTCTGCACCCGCAGGCAAATTGATTGAAAGTTGTTCGACAGCTAAAACGGAAGTATTCACATTAACCACCGCGCTTGTTGAATTTAGGATCAAGTGTGTCGCGCAGACCATCGCCCAGGATATTGACCGACAGTACAGTCAGCGCAAGAAAGATGCCGGGAAATAAAACTGTCTGGGGGTACTGATTGAATTGCATTCTTCCATCGGCCATGATGTTGCCCCAGGTCGGTATGTCAGGTGGTAGTCCCACGCCCAGAAAGGAAAGAATTGCTTCAACAAGAATGGCCGAGGCGCATACATAAGTGCCTTGCACGAGCAGGGGAGCAATGGCGTTGGGCAGTATGTGTCGCCACAGGATTTTCAGTGTTGGCGTAGCCAGGGAGATCGCTGCCTCTACGTAGGACTCTTCGCGAATTGTCAGTACAACCGAGCGCACGAGTCTTGCTACACGTGGGATTTCCGGAATCGTAATGGCAATGATGACCGTCAATATAGTGGGTCGCCATAAGGCCATCAGCGTGATTGCAAACAAGATACTGGGGATGGCCATGACGCTGTCCATGACACGCATGATGAGGTTATCCAGGCGGCGAAAATACCCCGCGGCGATGCCAAGCAGCATGCCACAGAGCAAGGCCAGACAGGCTACCGCCACTCCAACAGTGATTGAGATCCTCGCACCAAAGGCAATTCTGCTCCAGGTATCACGACCCAGGCTATCGGAGCCCATAAAAAAGAAGTGCTCAAACGAGTCGCCAGACAGATCGTTGAACTCAGCCCGGGTTGCAGGCAATATGTTGGCGCTTGAGGGATCCATGGCGACCGGATTAATCGTACCTAGCCAGGGCGCGAAAATGGCCATCACGATCAGCAGGCATAAAACAGCGCCACCTATTCTGACTGACCAGTTTGACAGGACACGTTGCCAGAGCGGTTTGCGGCGTGCGCTCGCAGCGATAGGCTCAGCCACGTCTGGAGCGATGATGTTGGAAGTTGTTTGCATGCGTAACCTGACAGAGCCTTAATAGCGAATACGGGGATCGAGAATGACGTAACTCAGATCGACAAGTAGGTTAATCAGGACATAAACAAAGGAAAAGAACAGGGTGATACCTTGAATCAAAGGAAAGTCCCGACTCAGAACAGCGTCAACCGTGAGTTGCCCCAAGCCTGGAATCGCATAGACGGTTTCTGTCACAACGACGCCTCCGATCAGTAAACCGATGCCTATACCTATCACGGTGATGATTGGAACCGCGGCGTTTGTTAAAGCGTGACGCGTCAGGACACGTAACTCTGAAATGCCCTTTGAACGTGCCGTGCGGATAAAGTCTTCACTTAAGGCTTCTGCGACCGAGGCTCTGGTGACGCGTGCAATCAGCGCCAGATAAATAATCGACAGTGTGATCGCAGGGAGAATCAAATGAGATAGCCATTTGCCAACGCCTAGTGCAAGCGGAGCATAGCCCTGTACTGGCAAGAGTTGCCAGTGCAGCGCAATCATCCAGATCAGCAGGTAGCCAATCACAAATGACGGGATCGAAAATCCTATGACAGAAAATCCCATCAGTGCCCGGTCCAACCATCCGCCGTGTCGCCATGCCGCAAGCACGCCAAGCGGAACGGCCAGAGCGATGGTGACGAGCAAAGTCAGAAAGGAGAGTGATAGAGTCGGTCCGATACGTTGCGCAATGAGTTGCGTCACCGGACGTTTCATATAGTAGGATTCGCCCAGGTCTCCTTGAAAAACTTGAACAGCCCATTTGTAAAATTGAACTGGTAGCGGTTGATCCAGTCCCAGGCTTGCACGGATATTGGCAATGTCGGCACTTGAGCCGTTATTGCCAACCAGTGAGGCTGCCGGGTCACCCGGTGTCAATCTCAACATCAGAAACACAATGACCGCTACGATCAGAAGTACGGGGATGGTGGAGAGCACGCGCCGAAAAATAAAGAAAAGCATGGCTATAAGATCTCCGGAATACATCGCGGCGCCGTGAAGACCTTTTTAAGGTGTTGGCCCTCACCGCGCAGCGACAGATTTTTAGTTCTTCTTCAGATTCCAGAAAACATTGACTGGGGCTTGGACTAAGCCGCTGACAACACCTTTGCGCAAGACTGAATAGAAATCAAAGTTACCGAGCGGAGCAAAAATACCCATCTCATAGACTTCAACTTGAATGGCTGCTGCAATTTTTTTACGTTCCGCAGCATCGGTTGCAGCCATATAGTCAGATTTAAGTTGCTCAAGTTTAGGATCTGTAGTCCAGCCAAACCAGCCTTTCTCTCCAACGCCGGTGAGAGGCGGGAAGAAAAGCGGATTCATCGTATCTCCGGGTGACCAGCCTGTAATGAACATGTTCCAGCCCCCTTTATCGGCAGGCTCCTTGATCGTGCGTCGCGTCAATAATGAGGACCAGTCCATGGTCTGCATATCAACGTTGAATCCAGCCTGTTTAAGCAACTGTGCCATCACGGGTGGGAATTTGTTGATCACAGCGAAATCAGCAGGGTAGAGCAGTACGACAGGTTTACCATCGTAGCCGGCTTCTTTGAGCAGTTTTTTGGCCGCTTCGAACTGTGGTTTACCAGTGAAATAAACAGAGTCAGCCGAAGCAATGGCGGAGTCGCAGGGGTAAATGGAGGTACAGGTGCGGTAGAGATCTTTGTTGACAAGTTGCGCACGCAACAAGGCTTCCTGATTGATCGCCATAATTGCTGCCTGAGCAATTTTTGGATTGTCAAAAGGAGGAACCAGATGGTTCAGATGCAAGTCAAACAGTCCGGCTGGCGTTGGTTTGACGAGTTCAAGTTTTGGATTGGCTTTGAAGGTCGCGTATTGTTCTGCAGGCATCCATTCAATCATGTCCACTTCATCGTTTGCGATGGCATTGGACATGGTTTGAGCGTCTTTTAAGATCACCCATTCAACGCGGTCCACGAACACCTGTTTACCACCCGCAGTACCTGAGGCTGGCTCGCTACGCGGGACATAATTGGTGTTTTTTGTATAAACAATTTTTGCGCCAGGACTGTACTCATCCTGTTTGAAAATATATGGGCCTGAGCCGATATATTCCGTGATCTGTTTGTCTGCGGGTGTTGAAGCGGCAGACTTTTCCATGATGAATGCTGCGCTACCCGAGGGTTTGGATAAGGCATCCAGCACCATTGGGAATGGTGTTTTAAAAACCATTTTGAAGCTGTTGTCATCGATTGCCTCAAAAGACGACATCACTTCGAACATTTTTTGACCGAAGACATCGCGTTTGCCCCAGCGCGTAATCGAAGGGATTACATCTGCGGAAGTGACCGGCTTGCCATTACTGAAGGCAAGACCTTTGCGCAAGGTGAAGGTCCAGGTCAGACCGTCAGAAGACGTGGAATAGGTGTCGACCATTTGCGGCTGAATTTTCCCCTCACCATCCAGACCAAAAAGTGTGTCGTAAATCATGTATCCATGATTGCGTGTCACGAAAGCCGTTGTCCAGATAGGATCAAGAATTTTCAAATCTGCCTGTGGTACGACGCGAAGCGTTTTAGTGTCCTGGCTATGGGCGACTGATAAGGCGCTGACAGCCAGTGCACCCACTATAAATTTTGCAAAAATCCGGTTCAACATGTTGTACCTTTATAAAAAATGTTTACTCATCCTATCACTCAAAATTTCTGAAATCCAATGGTCTTTTTATGCGCAATTACAGTGCAAAACCAAAGTTCGACGCACGGCGCCGCAGATTTCCTCAAGTCATTTCAAGTACCTATGATATATGGTTTTTATAAGCGTCCTGTGAGTATTGGGAAAGTCGGGATTTTCATCATGCACATAATCGTGCATGCTACGCATCGAAATGAAGCCACTAAATTTTCATTCACTCAGTTTTATTGACTCAGTTTTTATCGCTTCAGCGTTTACAGATAGAATGAAGTTTCTAAACGAGACCTTCATTGCGCGCGTGTCCAGACGCTCACTCGAAATATTAAAAAGCATACTGGTAATCAATGTTGATTTTTTACTTCTCGAACCTTGATGAATGATTCTGCAGATTTCATCGTAATCGGTGCCGGTATTGCTGGTGCCTTGCAGGCGTTCTGCGTTTACCTTTAAACCTGAGTCTGAGGATGATTTCAGTCAGTGGCCGATGACTTATAGTGCGAGTGAGGATTGGTATATCAAACCCGATGCGGGGCTGATGCTTGGCTCGCCCGCCAATGCCGATCCGGTTGAGCCGCATGATGTGCGTCCTGGAGAATTAGACATTGCACTGACTATCAGCCGGATAGAGCAGATGACGACCCTGACAATACGCAGACCCTCACACACCTGGGCGGGGCTGCGCTCTTTTGTGGATGACCACGCTCTGGTGGGTGGCTATGACACGCAAGCGAGTGGTTTTTTCTGGGTTGCCGCACAGGGCGGCTACGGCATTCAGACTTCACCCGCCATGGGTGAGGTCTGTGCGAGTTTGATTCGCCATTTGGGTGTACCGCCCCATATCGCGGCATGGGGTTTGAGAGCGGACATGCTGTCACCAGCCCGTTTGAAAAAATAAATGGCTTAATACCAGCGGGTGAATGAATCGATACTTTCACGGGCGCTGTGGTACGAATTGAGAGGCGCCTGTTCATCCGGATAACCCAGCGACATACCGACCATCAGTTTCTTGGTGTCCGGGATGTTCAAGTAGTTGCGGATAGCTTCAGGATAGTTCGCAAGAGAGGCTTGCATACAGGTTCCAAGTCCCAGACCATGAGCGGCCAGAGCAACGCTTTGAATAAAGATACCGATGTCCATGGTGGACCACTCGCCAAGCGATTTGTCCATAAAGAAAAACATGGTGCAGGGCGCATTAAAAAACTTGAAATTAGCCAGTCGCATGGTTTCACGAGCGGCTGCGTCATCGCGTCCTATACCTAAGGCCTCAAAGCGCTTGGCGCCGTGAATGCGTGTGCGTTCTTCAATCGCGTCAGGATAGGATTTGGGGTAGGGCATGTCGGACTTACCTGGCACACCTGAGGCGGCGAGGTCGTATACGATTTTTGATAGCTCGGCTTGTTTGGCGCCTGTCACTACGGCGACTTCCCAAGGCTGAGAGTTCTTGAAAGAGGGGCTGCGGTTGGCGGCCTCCAGGATCGCTCGAATCATCTCCTGGGACACGGGTTTTGATATAAAACCTCGCACGCTGCTGCGGCTGTTGATACCTTCCAATAATTCCATGATGTCTCCGGACAGTTTAGATTCGCTGGCATGTCAGATGAATTCAATACCAGGTCGATGGGCGACTGACTCTTTTAAACGAACTATGGATCGATAAACAAGATATTTGTTTGGTGTTGCGGCGCAGCAATAAATGGGCAGCAAGGTTCGTTAAATGAAACTTTTTAAAAATGTTATTTTGATTGTTAGACCGGTTGGTAGTGAGCTGAGTCAAAAAATAGGCCAACCCTTTGAAATTGCAATTAAATGATGAGTTCAAGCGTGCAAAAAAATTCTGATGATAAGTATGACCATTTATTAGCGGTCAAGGACTTTGAACGTGCGGCTCAAAAATTTCTTCCACACTGTGTGTTCGAGTTTTTGCGTGGTGGCACCGAAGATGAAATCACGCTGAACGCAAACAGAAATGCCTATGATTCGCTGGCGTTTCGTCCCAGAGGTTTATGTGATGTGTCTGAGCGCTCACAAACCGTTGATATCTGGGGTACTCAATATTCAAGCCCGATAGGCATCGCACCCACAGGCGTCGCTGGTATGTTCAGGCATGATTGTGATGCGATGCTGGCCGCCGAGTCTGCCCGTGCGAATATTCCCTTCATCATCAGTGGCGCCTCTAACGTGCCGCTTGAGCGTCTGGCGAGCTTGAATCCCGACAGTTGGTATCAGGGATATTTTCCCGGCGATCGCGAGCAGATTTCTAAAATTACCCAGCGTTTGAGTGCAGCCAGGATTAAGACGATCGTTGTAACGATAGATACTTGCGTCGGTTCGAATCGTGAAAATAATATGCGCAATCATTTCACTATTCCTTTCAAGCTATCACCGCGCGTCATACTCGATGGTATGGTTCATCCCGCCTGGTCACTGCAGGTATTTGCCAGGACACTGATCAAATCAGGTGTGCCTCGCTTTGTGAACATGTATGCAGAAAATGGGCCCAGGATTACTGAATCCACGCCCGGCGGCTTTCGACAGGGACGTGACAAGCTGGGCTGGGAGATTTTGAAATGGTTGCGCTCAGAGTGGCAAGGACGTCTTGTGGTTAAAGGCGTGATGCATCCTGCCGATGCAAAGCTCGCTGCCTCGCTTGGAGTCGATGCGCTGATCGTTTCGAATCACGGTGGCAGACAGCTTGATACAGCAATGTCTTCTTTGCAGGCATTGCCAGATGTCCTCTCGCAGGTTCCTTCTGCAACGCCTGTGTTTCTGGATGGTGGTATCAGACGAGGGACAGATGTTTTAAAAGCTGTCGCGCTAGGTGCAAAGTTAGTATTCATGGGGCGTCCAACTCTCTATGGTGCGGCAGTTGGAGCAAATCACGGTATCAGAAGAGTGATCAGTATTTTGACTGGTGAAATCGACAGGAATCTTGCTTTGCTAGGGTGTCGCAACCTCAGCGAGGTGACACCTGATTTATTACAGTATTTTGCAGTGCCAAAAATTAATCCGGGAGATCAAGCATGAGTACCTCAACAATAAACATGAAAGCCACAACACCCATTCAACCTGGCACGATTAAAAGCCGAGTCAGCGAGGCGGAATGGAAAACCCGCGTCGAACTGGCAGCGTGTTACCGCCTGGTTTCGCTCTACGGTATGACCGATATGATTGCCAATCACATCTCTGCCATGGTGCCAGGTGAGCCCAATCATTATCTGATCAATCCCTACGGTATGCTCTATGACGAGATCACTGCCTCCTCGCTCATCAAAATTGATATCGATGGCAATATCGTGGATCGCCCGAACGATGATTACGGTATCAACCGGACAGGTTTTGTGATTCATAGCGCGATTCATGCTGTTCGCCCTGATGCGGCTTGTGTCATTCATACGCATTCGCGCGCAGGGATGGCGCTCTCAACCCTCAAATGCGGACTGTTGCCTCTTACGCAAACTGCGACGCGGTTTGCAAAAGTCGCTTATCACCATTTCCAGGGCATATCCGTTGATCTGTCTGAGCAGAAGAGTTTGCAGGATGATTTGGGGGACGCTGAAGTGATGGTGTTGCACAATCATGGTCTACTGGCACTAGGCCCTTCAATCGCCGAGGCGTTCAATAATATTTACCGGCTCGAGGTTGCCTGTAAAGTTCAGGTCGATGCGATGGCATGCAATGCAGAATTAATCATTCCCTCAGCGGATATCGTCGCCAAAGCGAATGCGCAGTGGAATCCCAGTGTGACCAGACGCTATGGCATTCTGGAATGGCCTGCGATTTTGCGGCAACTCGATCGTGTGAGTGAGACGTACAAAGATTAACGTGATGAAACACCCTGACAAGCCAGAAGTAATCGTATCGTTCCCTGTTGAGGCCTTTGCACTCGAGGCGCTGCGTGAGCATTACCGTGTTCATTACGTGCCAGTGATCGCGGACAGGCAAGCGCTGATTGCGCAGCTTGGTGAGCGTATCGATGCCGTGATTACTAACGGCTCGTTTGGTTGGCCAGGTGAATTGATGCGTCAGATGCCCAGACTCAAAATCGTTGCTGCGTTTGGTGTTGGTTATGAAAATATCGATGCTGTCAGCGCAAAAGAGCTGGGTGTAGCGGTCGTCCATGGTCGGGGCACCAACACGCTCAGTGTTGCGGATCACGCTTTGGCTTTGTTGTTTGCCATCGTGCGTGACATTGTTCAGTCCGAGCAAGGTCTGCGCCAGGGCGGCTGGAAAGGTATCCGCAGCCCGCGTCCGGATATCTCGGGACGCAGGCTGGGAATCTTCGGTATGGGGGCGATCGGTCGCGCGATCGCCAAGCGTGCTGAGGCCTTTGATATGTCAATTTTCTATCACAACCGCAATAAAGACCAGTCCAGTCCCTATTCTTATGTACCAAGTCTCGAAGAGCTGGCGCGACAAGTCGATTTTCTGATTTGTGCGGCGCCAGGGGGCGCAGCAACCCATCATCGGGTCAATGCTCAGGTTTTGCAGGCGCTTGGCAATACCGGCTATCTGGTCAATGTTGGGCGTGGCAGTGTTGTTGATACCAACGCCTTAGCGCACGCCTTAACAGCTAAGGTGATCGCAGGAGCTGCTCTGGATGTATTTGAGGGCGAGCCAAAGCTGCCAGAAATCTTGCAGCAGGTACCGAATCTGATCGTGACGCCCCACATCGCAGGTTTTTCCCCGAACGCCTTTGCTGCGTATCTGAAGTCAGTCATCGATAATATTGACGCTTGCCTGAGTGGTCAGGCCTTGATTACCCCGATACCCTTAACATGAACTGCTATGGTTTACCCTGAAAGCGATTAAACTCAAGCTCTCTGATTTTTAGTTCAATACCGCCTGAGTTTCATCACTCATGGATTAAGGCAAAAAAGCTCAATATGTTACAGAAACTGAAAATGGCCTCGGTCGCGATAGCAATTTTGTTTTTTTTGCTGACCTTGCTTGCCGTACTGCAGTTCTACCGCTTTCAAAACCTCCTGTATGAGGTGAACTCTTCTCGTATCAGCGTGCCTGCTCTGGCGCTCAAGCGAGATGTTGAGCGAACACTCGCTTTCGGTTTGTCGCTGCAAACCAATGTTCAGCTTAAAACCATGCTTGAACAGGTGATCGAAAAGTATCCCAGCATTCAGTCGATCCAGCTTGTGGATACCATTGCGGACTCGGGAAATATCATGTGGGAGTCAGGTCCTGTGCTGGCAGACCCGATGAGTTTTGTCCGGGCTCAGCGCCGCTCAGGCAAGCCTATGTGGTTTGATGCGAGTCGTCCCGAGAGTTTTATACAAAGCTGGGTGATCAAGGATCCGATTGGGCAGGTTGTCGCCAACCTGACGCTTAGTGCAGATAAAAGTCAGGTTAACGCCTTGCTGGCTGATGCGCGCGACAGGCTTTTAAAAACCTGGTTGATCCTGTGCTTTGCTGTTTTAATTATCCTGACGCCTATTCTTCTGTATTTGTTTGCGAGGCTTGACAGGATTATTGACGCGGCCAAGGCAATCCTTCAAGGTAAGAAAATCGATGCCCAGTCCTGGCAGCGCAGTGAGATCTGCGATCTGGCTAGCCAGATCGTCGACTCTGGTCATAGCCCTCAGGCAAATAAAAGCTGAAGCAGAAAATGGCTAAACCGGATCAGTCGAGCATCGAGCGCTTGTTAGCTAAAAAAAGCTACCTCACGCTGTTGTTGTTTAGTTTGTGTTCAGCCTTGATTCTGACCTGGGTCACTTTAGGGAATTTTGAAAAAATTCTGTTGCCGCAGGTTCTTGCCAAAAGCAATGTGATAGCGAGTTCTGTACGGACAACGGTAGAGGACGCTCTCAAGCTTGGGATTCCTTACGAGTCACTTGTGGGGATGAATGATTTTCTTGCCGATACGCTGAACGAAAATCCAGAGATTGCTTACATCAAGGTTCAACGTGACGGCGGTCGTGAGTACGCTCAGTCTCGCGAGAGCGTCAATGATAAAGAGGCCTCTGGCATTGTCATGGAGCAAATTGAGGCTTCTGGCAACGCACCGCGTGTGATCGTTGGCGTTCGTGCCTCCTATATTCAGGAAAAACTGCACATTATGTTTGGCGATGCTGCGGTGGTGTCGCTGGTCGCTTTGATTGCGGGCCTGGAAATCGCTCTTTTCTTCTCCGCCCGCTGGGTGCTCAGACCGATCGATACCTGGCGCGCCATGATTCAGGGCTTACAGACAGGCGAAACACAACGGCAGCTCAAGAAACCAGAATATGGACCCTTTGCCGAGCTTGTCAGGATATCGAATGAAAAAATCGCTTCACTGCGGCAACAAATGGGTATCAAACACCATCTTGAGGTCATCGTGCGTGAATGGTATGAGCCGAAGGCTCGCGATGTGCGGATTGCGCTGTTCCTGTTCGTGTTTTCTGAAGAGCTGCTGCGCTCCTTCTTTCCGCTCTACATCAAAAGCATGGTCGATGCGAGTTCCCAGTTAAGTCTTCAGCTCGCGATCAGTGCACCGATGATGGCTTATATGCTGGTGGCCGGTGTCGGTACCTTATTCGGTAGTGGTCTGGTTGAACGACTCGGTTTGAGACGTGCTTTTGGCTTCAGTGTGATTCTCTCGAGCATCAGTCTGATCGGTCTTGCTTTTGCCCATACGCTCGTTGAAATCATTGTTTGGCGATCGTTATCTGCGATGGGTTATGCCGTGGCGACGATTGCCTGTCAGGTTTACATCGCGCGGACTGCCTCCTCAGGCGCGGCGAACGTCAGAGGACTATCCACTTTCGTTGCCGCTGTAACGGCTGCGTGTATCTGTGGTGCGCCGATCGGTGCGGTTATTGCTGAAATTCTGGGGCAGGCGGCTGCGCTATTGTTTGCCTGCGTTGTCTGCATGCTTTCATGGATATTTTTCAAGGGCGTCAGTTTGCCAAAAGAGACCGCTGAGGCAGCTGCAACGCAAGATAGTGCGGGTGCAACGTCGGGTTTCGGTGCCTTGCTTAAAAACAAACACATCCAGTTGGCGATGTGGTGCGGCGTGATGCCGGGCAAGTTGATGATGGCAGGTATGCTCTTTTATATTACGCCGCTGCTGCTGCAACAATTCCAGTTGTCCCAGGCAAGTATCGGTCAGTTTTTTATTCTTTATTATGTGCTCTTGTCCGCAGGCAACGCGATCATTAGTCGGGTGAATCTTGGAATCAGGACAAAAATCCAATTGGTAGTGCTCGGAGGCTTTCTCAGTGGTGCTGGTGCTTTAACCATGTACTGGTTTAATTCGCCCATGGCGCTGGCGGTTGCGATTATCAGTTTTGGTTTGGGTCAGAGTATGTTGCTCACACCGATTACGGCGGTTGTTTTGCACATCACAAAAGCAGAATTGCCTGCGGTACAGTCCTCCAGAGCGCTGGCTTTGTCCAGATCTTTTGAGCGTGTGGGTGGAATCCTGGGTGCAGCGCTTGCCGCAGTATTTTCTGCCTATTTGGGCTATCGGGAGGCGACGGTTGTAATCGGTGTGATTGTGATTGTCCTTGGTATCGGTACCGTCCCATTACTCAGCTCCTCCGGGAAGAAGGAGCAAGCATGAGTTACCTCTTACCCCGTCTGTGTTTGGTGATCGCGCTGCTGTGGGCGACATTTTTTTCAAGCCTATCTTACGCGGCAGAGGTCAAACCTTTTCGTATCACGATGGTTGTTTTTCGCGGTTGCGAAGAGGCGTGCAAAGGTTTTACTGATTATTGGAAAGATCGAAAAATACCTGTTGAAATCGAATTGCTCGATGTGCAGACGGACATAAAAAAAATCCCGGGATTTATCGCGCAAGTTAAAAAAAACAAGCCTGATTTGCTGGTGACGTGGGGTACGACCGTTTCGCTTCAGATGCTGGGTACGATGGATAATGCCGATCCTGCTAAACATGTCACGGATGTCCCAGCGTTATTTATGATCGCCTCGACCCCTGTTGGCTCCGGTCTCGTGCGCAGTCTGGCCTCCCCCGGGCGTAACGTCAGTGGTACTTTGTATATTGTTCCAGTCGAAACCCAATTAAACGTGGCAAGGCTTTATATGCCTTATAAACGGATTGGTTTCCTCTATAACACCACTGAGGATAATTCAAAGGTTGTGAGTGCAGACCTTGAGGCTGCTCAAGCCAAATTTAATTTCGAACTCGTATCGCGCGAAATCCCTTTAAACGCTTCTGGTAAACCTGACCCTGCAACGCTTACAAAGCTAGTCAATGAGCTGGCAGATCAGAAAGTCGATTTTTTATATTTTGCACCAGATACTTTTTTGCTGCTTAATCGCGATGCAATCACCAAGGCCGCGGTTGCCAGAAAACTACCGGTGCTCGCTACCTCCGAGTCCGTGGTGCTCGAGTCTGAGGCTTTGTTCGGCGTGGTAAACAGGTATTACACGGTCGGACAACTCACGGCCTCGAAAGCCGAGCAGGTGCTGGTCAATAAGATTGCGCCCAGGGATATCCCGGTAGTCGCCCCGCCGGGCTTTTCTCTGATCGTGAATATGCGCGTAGCTAAAGAACTCGGGCGATACCCCCCGATCAGGGTACTGAAAATCGCTGAAATCGTGCAGTAGGTTACACGCGCTGAGTTTTCAGCTTGAACAACTCCATAATAAAGGAGTCCGAATCAGAAAATACTTTCTAACTCGGCACGGCTACCTGCGAGTACTGCAGAGGTACCATTAGAGTGAATACTGGTCGTGGCCTGCTTGATATTTTGGCTGTTAATCACACTCTCGGCACCGGTGTAGATTTCAGCTGGAATGAACTTTTTGATTAATTCGCCATAAATTTTGTATGACACGGGCTCAATACCGCGTGCCCGCAGTTGCTCAAAAGCCGCCGCATCGGGAAGTCGAAAATATCTGAAGGCCGCCGGGTCCTGGACCTGCAGTGCAGGCTCTCGCCCTTCGGAAAACTCACCAAGTAATTTCAGCAGATTTGCCAAACCTAGTTCATAGAGTTGGGCGATATGTCCAAAAACAGATTTTTCAGGCTCGGCTGCCAGGTAACCCACAGCATAAATTGGGCCTGTATCAATACCTTCATCGACTCGGTGAAGTGTGCAGCCCAGTTGCTTGTCGCCTTGCAGCATGCCGCGTAACGGTGCACACAAGCCTGCGTAGCCGGGTAGTGCCCCAGGGTGGATATTAAAAATACCGAGAGGTGGAATTTGCTCGATATTTTTTTTGAAAATCAGGCTAAAGCGCGCTGAGACAATAATATCTGGCGCCCAGTCGCGGATCATTTTTTCGCTTTCGGCGTTATTGATATTCAGGATCGTTGAAATATCAATATTGTATTTTTTCGCGCAGCCGGCAAAGGTCAGTAATTCGCCAGTTACAGACTGGGAATCAATCAGAGGAAAAATCAGATTAAGCGGAAAGTCACGTTCGAGAAATTTTTCTTCTACTAATTCTGCAACAGAGTTTTCCTCTGCTCTCGTTTTGTCGGAAAGTAAAACTTTGACTTCATGATTTTTTAGCTGAGGCAGAATTTTATTAAGAATAACTGCGCCAAAAATATCGTTTTTAGTACAAAAAAGAATTTTCATGATTTATAGAATTTGACTATTGATTGTGGGACTTGATTTCAGTAATCAAATGTGAAGCTTTCTGGGAAGACTTGCTCGAGGACGTAAAAAACTCTTCAATGTTATGAATTTTTCTGAGATCTCTTCTGGAAAGTGGACCTCGGGCAGCTTTGGCCTTGAGTCGTTCAAGTGCTCTGATGCGACGGATTGAGCGACCATTTTTCCAGAATTCAAATGGTTTAGGTACGCCCAGATAGTAGAAGAAAAAGTAAATCGTCAACAGAAAGCTCAAAAACAGGGCAATCTTATCGAGTACGCCAGCAACCCAGAAATTAAAAATACGATACAGAAAGGGCACGTAGCCGGTACCATTTTTATAAATCTTGTCCGCAGCAGGATCAATATTCAGATCGCGCTCAAATTCCATACTTGGAAATGCGCCCCGGTTTGATACAAGTGTCGGTCCGCGAAAGGCATCTTTTAGTGCAAGACCGACGAGCGTCACGATTGCTGGGTGAAGCTCTTCCTTGGCGATCACGGTGACTGGGACACCTACCATTTGAATATCCGTACTTGGTAGTTCTTTGATTAAATTAAACGCACCACGGTCAATTGTGAGGTGATGGAGAAAGCCATTCTTTTTGATGAGTGCAGGGGCATGCTCGATGGAGACAAGTTTCAAGAGCCCGTTGTTACCTAATTGCTCAATGATTTCGTTATTTGTCGGCTGGAGAAAAAAACCAACGTCAATTTTCCCGGTGTTCAGTGCGGTCACCATGGCATTGAGGCTTAAGACTTCATAGCTGGCATTTTCCGCATTAATCCCGTACTCCTTGAGAATAATGTCTGTAATGATGCGTCCACCCGTATTGGTTGGACCAACACCTAGTTTCATGCCCTTAAAGTCTGCGGGAGTTTTTGAGTTAAGTTCTTTGCGCTGAAAAATAAACAGGGGATCCATGATGATCGAGCCCAGCGACTTTACATTTTGGAACTGACCGGGTTTGACTTCGTGCGCAATAAAACCAATATCAATGGTACTTTTAGGATCATTAACATTGCTAATGATTTTGGAAGTTTGTTCGCTATTGATGATGGTTGCATCAATGCTATGCTCTTTGAGTTTTTCTTTGAGCATTAAGGCGGTTGTATCAAAAAAACCGCCTCGAGGGCCTGCCTCGATAAAAATTTTAGTCGGTGGCGCCTCTCCGATAATCCCCCAGATAATAATTGAGGCGACGAGTGTCCAGAGGTATGGTTTAAAGAACTGATACCTACTTTTAACAGCGTCGTCTGGGTGGGTCATGTTATGCCGAGCGAATTGATCAATCTGATACCTGAAATGTAATCGATCTTGCGTGTAATATTTCCAAAAAAATGTGGTTTATTTATTAAGGATTTCTATGCTTGGAGTCACGGACTATAGCGCTTTTGTTCTGGCGATTATTATTTTGCTGCTGATCCCGGGTCCGGGCAATCTTGCCTTGATCACTTCTACCAGTAAAGGTGGTATCCAGGGAGGTCTGGGGGCAACCTTTGGTGTGATCCTGGGCGATCAGGTGCTGATGTGGTGCGCAGTGGCGGGTGTTGCGACCTTGCTCAATACCTATCCGGCAGCATTTCAGGCTGTGCAATGGCTGGGGGCCGCGTATCTTGTCTGGATGGGTGGAAAAATGCTGTTTGCCAGACAGGGCGATGCCCCGATCCTTAATATCAAGCCCTACCACTATCTGCGACAAGCCTTAATGATTACCTTGCTGAATCCAAAGGCGATCGTATTTTATATGGCGTTTTTCCCATTGTTTATTGATCCCCTGAACCACAAAGGGTTCACAACCTTTTCCTTTATGGCGTTCACCGTCGCGGTCCTGACGTTTATCTATGGTTTGGCTGTTGTGCTGTTGACCTATTTTTTAGCTGACCGACTGCGCGCTAATCCCAAAATAGCTTTTGTGCTTGAAAAATTAGCCGGACTTTGTCTGGTTGCTTTTGGGATCAAGTTATTTTTCAGTCGCTGAAAAACTATCAGGGTTTTTCTTTATTCCGCTTTAATGTCGGCTTTTTTCACCAAACTATCCCATTTGTTGATTTCAACCTCAATCATTTGAGCGAGTGCTTCAGGTGATTTGATATCGAGTTCAACGCCTTGCGCAGAGAGTTTTTCGCTCATGGCTGGCTCTTGAATCACCTGATTGATCACGGCATTCAGACGGTCGACGATAGGTTTTGGTGTATTGGCCGGGGCAACGATGCCATTCCAGCCAATCGTTTCAAAACCTGGCACGCCACTTTCGGCCACGGTCGGTAGTTCGGGCGCAGCCGCAATACGTTGACGCGTTGTAACCGCCAGGGGTCGTATTTTTTTATTTCGCAGCAGTTGTAAAGACGGCTCGATGCTGCCAAAGGCCAGGTCCACTTGCCCACCCATCAAATCGGTCAGGCCCGGAGCACTGCCTTTGTATGGGACATGCAGCAATGTTGTGTCTGTCATTAACTGGAAAAGCTCAGCCGAAAGATGAACAGGACTGCCTGTTCCATAGGTTGCGTAGCTTAATTGACCAGGTCTTTTTTTCGCTTCGGCAATGAGGTCTTTGATAGAGTGAATCGGCGACTGTATGCTGGTTTCTATGACGAAAGGAATCAGCGCGATGAGCGCGATCGGCGCGAAGTCTTTGGTGGTCGAGTAGCGAAGCTTGTACAGGCTTGGATTAATGGTGAACGCAGAGGCGACGTAGAGCAGGGTATAGCCATCTGGAGCCTGGTTGGCGACATATTCTGTGGCGATAACTGTGTTGCCGCCGGGTTTATTTTCAATCACGACAGGCTGCGCGAGTTTTGCTGACGTGCCGCTCGCAACCAGTCTGGCCAGCGTATCGGCTCCCCCACCAGGAGGGTAGGGGACAACGAGTTTGATTGGTCGGTTAGGGAAAGTGTCCGGGGTGTTTTGAGCGTGTGTCGTAGTTGGGAAAAAACTACTCAGCGCAAAAACGCTCGCCAGCACAAAAACGCCTAGATGCGTTAGGCTTTGTAAGCGAAGATTTTTTTTATGCAAGCTTGTATTCATTTTGTCTCATTAGTGTGGCTGCAGCTGTGCCTCTGCAGTCCGGTTTGAAGCCAACAACCTAAATTTCGAGCACTAGATATACTGATTTATACTGGTTTTTACAAATGTAATTCTATTTTCACGTTCTGGAGACATCATCATGCCTAAGGCATACTGGATTAGTAACTATCGTTCCATTTCAAACCCCGAGGCGCTGGCCGCCTATGCCAAGCTCGCAGGGCCGGCGTTAACCGCAGCGGGTGGAAAATTCCTTGCCCGCAGCGAGGCGGCTGCAACCAAAGAAGCTGGCCTCAAGCAGCGCACCGTGCTGATTGAGTTCGAAAGCGTCGAAGCCGCGTTGGCCGCCTATAACAGTCCTGGTTACAAGCAAGCGTTGGATGCACTGGGTACAGGCGCGGCAGAACGAGATATCCGTATCGTCGAGGGCGTTTGAGCCAGAGTTAGATAAAAGGGCGACACGGCCATAATTTTTTAAGTTGAGGAAGTATGAGCGATTTTCCTGAAGATATCTATACCGAGCCTCAGCCACTTGATATTGATACGCTCAAAAATCTCGGACCTTTACGTCCGATGGCCGGAGTCTGGGAGGGCGAGCGCGGCGTTGACGTAAAACCAAAAGCCGAAGGCCCCAAAACCCAAGCTTTTGTAGAGCGAATCGAATTGCAACCTATTGATCCGCAAACCAATGGCCCGCAGTTGCTCTATGGTTTGCGCTATCACACGCATATTACTAAGCCTAACCAGGTTAAAACCTATCACGAGCAGGTGGGCTATTGGCTCTGGGAGCCCGCAACAGAGACAGTGATACATACCTTAACGATCCCGCGAGGTCTGGTGCTGATGTGTTCAGGAAAAGTGCAAGCCAACGCACGGGAGTTTGAATTGTCCGCTGAGCATTCTGATCCTAATTTCGGAATTCGCTCGACCCCGTTTCTGGATTATTCCTTTAAGACGATCGAATTCAAAATCAAAGTCTCGTTCAATCAGGACGGGACTTGGAGCTACGCTGAGGATACGGTACTGATGATTAAAGGGCAGACTGAACCCTTTCATCATACTGATCGTAATCTGTTGCGCAAGATCGCTGAGCCTGCGCCCAATCCTTTAATGCGCCAGTGAACGGGCGGAAGCTCTTTTTTTGAAAACCAGCCAGATAAGGGCGATGCCCGCCATCGAGACTGGAACGAGCGAGCCCACATTAAGCCATTCCCAGCCTTGAGTCGTGACCAGAGCGCCAGAGCTAAAGGAGGTAATAGCCATGGTGCTAAAAATAAAAAAGTTAATCGCACCCTGTGCTTTGTCTTTCTCTTCGGGTCTGTAGGCGGATATGGCCAGTGTAGTTGCGCCTGTGAATAAAAAGTTCCAGCCGACACCGAGTACAAACAGTGAAATAACAAACTGAGACAAATCATTTCCCGAGAGGGCAATGGCGATACATAAAAAATTCAGCACAACACCAAGGCTCATGATTGGGATCGTGCCATATTTCTTAATCAGCGATCCGGTGAAAAATCCAGGCACGAACATTCCAATCACGTGCCATTCAAGCACGAGTGCTGTTTCTGAAAAAGGCATGCCGCAAACCTGCATCGCGAGCGGTGTTGCAGCCATAAGCAAATTCATCACGCCATAGCCTAAGGCAGAGCCGATCACCGCCACAAGAAATACCGGCTGCAGCAGAATCTCGGAGAGGTCACGCGCAGGGGGAAGTTCTTTTTTAACCTGCACTTCGTCAGGAAAATGAATGAAGTGCATGACGCAAAGACCAACCACCCCAGCAATAGCGAGTGTCAGGTAAGCGCCTAAAAACTGAGTATCAAAAGCGTTTCTTGTCCAAACGGCCAGATTGGGGCCAATCACCGCACCTAGAATTCCTCCTGCGAGCACCCACGAAACCGCTTTGTCGCGCAAGCTGATATGCGTGACTTCAGCAGCGGCAAAACGATAGAGCTGGGCATTTGCGCTATAGAAGCCCGCGATGAATGTCCCCGCGGTCAAGAGCCAGAAGTTTTTAGTCACGGCCGCATAGCCGCATAGAAGTGAAGAAAAAATAGCGACGATCAAGCCGAGCTGGAAAGATTTTTTTCTGCCGAATTTCTTCTGTGTACGTGCCACAACCGCTGTCGATAAGGCACCGCCTATGACATAACACATCACGGGGAGTGTTGCCATCCAGGCGACATGACTCAAATCCAGCCCAACAAGGCCATTGATTGCAATGAAGGTGACGTTATTCGTCAGAAAAATTCCCTGCAACAGGATCAGAAGAACAAGGTTTTTATTGAAGAGACGTGGCTTGGGATCAGACGCGTTTGGGGCGAGAGCGGAGTTGTTCATTTGTCGCTTTATTTCTTGTAGTTATGTAAATACTACTTCTTTTACTCAGTCCAGGAGAGTTGTTGACAAATTTTATTCTAAATATGATACTTTGTCCGGACAAAGATACAAACATAACAAAGGAGACGGATATGGAAATCAAAACTGTCGGACATAAGCGCTATCAAGCTAGTTATGGTCGTTATTTGGAGGATTTTGAAATTGGTGCTGTGTATGAGCATCGTCCTGGCCGAACCATCACCGAGACTGACAATATCCAGTTTTCACTGATGACGATGAACGCGCATCCCATGCACTGCGATCATGCGTTTGCGGCGAAAAGTGAATTTGGCAAACCTCTTGTCAATAGTGGCTTGAGCTTGGCGATTGTGCTTGGCATGACGGTCAATGACGTGAGTGGCAAGGCGATCTCCAATTTGGGATGGAAAGAAATCAATCTGACAGCACCCGTATTTCCGGGCGATACCCTCTATGCTGAATCAGAGGTCCTGGAGGTCAGAGAATCGAAAAGTCGTCCGACGCAAGGCATTGTGACCGTGCGTACACGCGGGTTGAATCAGGATGGCGTAGAAATCATGAATTTCATACGTTCTGCGCTGATACCCAAGCGAGGTCATGGAGTGGGTGAGTAGAAAGCTTTACTGCAAATGATGAAAGCGTTTTAGCGCAAGATCAGTCCAGGAGACAAAAAATGAAAATAATTAAAACCATCGGTTTAGTGCTCGCAACCTTGTTTGTCATGGTGCAGGCAAAACTAGTCCAGGCAGAATATCCAGAAAGCACAGTCAAGGTGGTGGTCGGTTTTCCACCGGGTCAGGCTACGGACGTGGTGGCTAGATTTTTATCTCAAAAGATTAGTGAAAATATTCCAGGATCGAATTTCATTGTTGAAAATAAACCTGGCGCCTCAGGAATACTGGGCGCAAGAATTGTTGCTGGCTCACAGCCAGACGGGTTGACCTTAATGATGGGTTCGAGCGCTACCCTGGCCGTTAATCCAGCTTTGTATAGCGACCTGCCTTATGACGTCAAAAAAGATTTCGCGCCCATCGGCCTGACCGTCACTGTCCCCTTGTTCATGGTGGTCACACCGGATTTTCCAGCTAAAACAGTGCAGGAGTTGGTTGAGATGGCGCGTAAAGCGCCAGGGTCGATTGATTACGGCTCGGGCGGAAGTGGTGTGACCAATCATCTGGCGATGGAAATGTTCAAGCAGGCAGCAAACATCAAAATGACCCACATACCCTATAAGGGCGGGCCTGCAGCGATTACTGATCTGATGGCTGGACGCATCAATGTGATGTTTGAGACTAGTCCAGCGGTATTGCAGCACATAAAAGATGGTCGCTTGCGCGCCCTGGCCGTATCAAGCTCCAAGCGCGCCAGTGCTGCCCCTGATATCCCAACGATTGCCGAGTCGGGATTTCCAGGTTTTGAGGCAGTGCCCTGGATCGGGTTGGTCGCACCCGCCGGAACGCCTCAGCCAGTGATTGATAAGTTATCCGCCATTTCCATGAAAGTGCTGAGGGAAAAAGAGTTCATCGCAAAACTCGAGGCGCTAGGAGCGGATCCCGTGGGCAACACCCCAGCGCAGTTCGCGGCCTATATCGATGCTGAAATGAAAAGATGGGCTGCGGCGGTCAAGGCCTCTGGCGCGAAGATAGATTGATCTGAAAAGCGGAGATTCTAAAAAATGTCAGAACAACATAACGAAAGCGCAGTGCCTGGTCAGTCGATATCCGAGAAAATTGCCGAATTCGCTTTCAACCTCAAGACCGCAGACATCCCTGCGACAGTGCGAGCTCGCGCGCGATTGCTGATGCTTGATTCCATCGGTATCGCTCTGGCTTCGCATGGCTATGATTTTTCACGCAAGGCGATGGCTGCAATCACTGAACTGAATTCTGGACAGGACTCTGTCGTCATTGGTTCTGCAACCAAAATGGATTTAAGAAATTCCATTCTGATGAATGGTATCTTGATTCATGGACTTGATTACGACGACACCCATGCACAAGGCGTGATTCATGCCACGACCTCGATTTTGCCGACCGTTCTGGCGGTGGCTGCGAAACAAGGCAGTAGCGGCGCAGATATGGTGACAGCCTATATTCTCGGTGTCGAGGTTGCCACACGTCTTGGGGCTGTAGCAAAAGGCGGCTTTCATCAGGTGGGATTTCACCCGACGGGTTTGATCGGTACGTTTGGCTGCGCGATAGCGGCGGGTTGGTTGCTGGGCTTGAATCCTGCGCAATACAGAGATGCACAAGGACTTGCCTTGTCTATGGCTTCGGGCAGCCTTGAGTTCCTGAACGATGGAGCCTGGAATAAAAGAATGCATCCTGGCTGGGCGGGCTTCTCTGGTGTAACCGCAGCAACACTTGGCAAGCATGGTTACACAGGGACTCGACTGGCCTACGAAGGACGTTTTGGTTTGTTCGCAAGTCACCTCGCAGGTTATGGGCAATATGAGCTTGCGTTGGCGACCCAGGATTTAGGTGCCGTCTGGGAGGTCGAGCGTGTCTCGGTTAAACCCTTGCCAGCTTGTCATTTCACGCACGCGAGCGTTGATGCCGCCCTCAGACTTCATACAAAGGGCATACGTCCAGAGCAAATTAAACGTATCAAGGTGCTGGTTCCAGAAGGTACTGTAAAAACAGTTTGTGAACCCGAGTCTGCCAAGAGAGTGCCCGCTAACTCTTACGAGGCGCAATTCAGTATCCCTTATTTGGTCGCGACGGGTTTGCTAAAAGGCCGACTCACGCTCGATGACATTGACGAACCCGCCTTGAGTGATCCTGAGATTCTTGCCCTGGCAGCCATCACGGATTATGAGGTTGATCCTGACAGCGCATTTCCAAAATATTTTGATGGTGAAGTCGTGGTTGAGCTCAAGGATGGCAGGATTTTGCGTGAGCGTGAGGCAATCAACCGTGGCGCCGTTGACCGTCCTTTAACCTCGGAGGACATCAGGAAAAAATATCTGGAAAACGCCTCCAGACAAGTCAGCAAAGAGCGCGCTGCTGAAATTGAAAACAAAATTCTGAATCTTGAGTCAGGTTCAGCTAAAGAACTCGCCCATATTCTGGGTCAAACAACTAAAAATTAATGGAGAACCAAACAATGTCAACACAAGATGAAGGCCAGGAGAGACTGATTCTCGATATGGTGGATCGATTTCTGGAAAAAGAAGTCGCACCCTATGCCTGGCAATTGGAACATGATGATGAGTACCCCGCCCAGATCGTAGAAAAAATGAAGGAGATGGGTTTGTTTGGCTGTCTGATCGCGCCCGAATATGGCGGCTTAGGCTTATCGACCGTAACCTATGCAAAGATCATCGAGCATATTTCTGTAGTCTGGATGTCGGTCTCCGGGATTATCAACTCGCATGTCATCATGTCTGCGGCCGTTCAGCGTAACGGAACAAAAGAACAAAAAGAGGCCTTCTTGCCAAGATTCGCGACCGGCGAATTGCGCGGCGGTATTGCTTTGACTGAGCCGGATTGCGGAACAGATTTACAGGCGATACGCACAGTCGCTGTGCGTGAGGGTGAGGATTATGTGGTGAATGGAACAAAGATGTGGATATCGAACGGTATCTATGGAAATTGTTTTGCTTTGCTGGTCAAGACTGATCCGAATACCTCACCAAGACACAAGGGCATGAGTTTGCTGATCGCCGAAAAAGGCGAGGGTTTTGGTGTCAGTCGTAAACTTGAGAAACTTGGCTACAAAGGCATTGATTCAGCAGAGCTGGTGTTCAATGACTATCGGGTTCCTGCAAATCGCTTGATTGGTGGTGTCGAAGGCAAAGGCCTTCAAATGATATTGAATGGTCTTGAGCTCGGTCGTATCAACGTTGCTGCGCGCGGGGTTGGCGTGGCGCAGGCTGCCATGAATGAGGCTGTTAAATACTCTCAGCAGCGTAAAACATTTGGTAAGCCGATTTGCGAGCATCAGGCGATTCAAATCAAGCTTGGTGACATGGCGACACGCACTGAAGCTTCGCGCTTACTGACTATGCGGGCAGCCGAGGCTTATGATCGTGGCGAGCGCTGCGATATGGAAGCTGGGATGGCTAAATTATTCGCCACCGAGTCCGCGCTTGAAAACAGCATGGAGGCGATGCGCATACATGGTGGTTATGGCTACTCAAAGGAATATCTGGTTGAGCGTTTCTATCGCGACGCGCCCTTACTGACGATTGGCGAAGGCACCAATGAAATGCAGCGCATCATCATCGCTAAACAACTGATCGAAAGGAACCGTGTATGACCTTACCACTGCAAGGCTTACGCATTGTTGCGATTGAGCAATACGGAGCGGGTCCCTTTGCGACCCAGCATCTGGCGGATATGGGCGCCGAGGTGATCAAGATTGAAAACCCCCATGATGGGGGCGATGTGGGCAGGGCAGTGGGGCCGCATTATTTCGGTCCGGGCGATAGTCATTTCTATCAGGCATTTAATCGCAATAAAAAAAGTGTCAAACTCGATTTGAAACATGAGCAAGGTCGTGCGATCCTGCACAAGTTGCTTGAGCATGCCGATGCCGTGTTTGATAATCTGAGAGGCGATTTACCTGAAAAGCTCGGTCTTAATTATGATGCGCTCAAGCATATTAAAAAAGATCTGGTGTGTGTGCACTTGTCCGCTTACGGGCGTGAGGGGGAGCGCGCAAACTGGCCTGGTTATGATTATCTAATGCAGGCCGAGGCTGGGTATCTGTCGCTTACAGGCGAGCCAGATGGTCCTCCGTCAAGGTTCGGGTTGTCCATAATCGATTTAATGACTGGAACAACCGCTGCGCTTGGTTTGGTCAGTGGCGTACTGGGGGCGCGTCAATCTGGCATTGGACGAGACGTGGACGTTAGTTTGTATGACGTTGCGATCCATAATCTGGCGTATCTCTCGACCTGGTATCTGAATGGTGGTCATGTGACGGGACGTGCGCCTCGTTCCGGTCATCCCTCTCTCGTGCCGAGTCAACTCTACAAAACGCAGGATGGCTGGATCTTCATCATGTGTAACAAGGAAAAGTTCTGGCCTGTACTCGCACGCACAATCGGCCGACCAGAATGGGCTGAGCTGGAGCAATACAATTCCTACAAAGCCCGTCTGGCAAATCGCGAACAATTCAATGCCGATATTGAAAGCGTCACCAGCACTGACACCACAGAAAACTGGATGAAGAAATTTGCTGGAAAAGTCCCTGCTTCGCCAGTCTACGATGTGGCACAGGCGCTGGATAACCCCTTTTTGCATAGTCGCCAGGGCGTTGTGAAAACGCATACGCCCGATGGCCGTGAAATTCTGGGTGTTGCCAATCCCATTCGGTATGCCGGAGATCCTGCTCCCCTGAGAGCCGCACCTGCGATGGGCGCCGACACCGATGCCTTACTGTTGCAGTCTGGATTCTCCACCGAACAAATTAAAACATTGCGTGATCTTGCGGTGATATGACCGATAACAATCTTGGTGCTTTTAGTTCGGGTCCTCGCTATGCCCAGTTGGCTAAGACCCTGTTTAATGAAATAAAGTCAGGCAAGTATGCTGTGGGCGAGTTGTTGCCTACCGAGTTCGAATTATGTGCTCAGTTTGGTGTTTCGCGCTTTACGGTCAGGGAGGCCTTTAAACAACTTGTCCAGCAAGGCTTGATTGTGAGGCAGCCAGGGGTGGGGAGTCGCGTGATTTCACGAGAGTCTTCCACCCAATACACTCAAACCATGTCTGGTATTACTGATTTGCGACAGTACGCGAGTGAAACAACACTAGATGTTCTCACCTCAAATCTTGTCGAGATCAATGATGATGTGGCGCGTATGCTTGGCGTGAGCCTGGGCGAGACCTGGTTGCATATAGAAGGTATCAGGTCACTGGAAAAACAGACCTTTCCAATCTGCCTGACCGAGGTCTATGTTGCTCCGCGCTTTCGTTCGCTGCTCGGCGTGACGGGGCCTCTGACAAGACCGATATATCAGATGCTGGAGGAGCAATTTGATTGCAGGATTAAAACGGTCCATCAAGAGATCCAGGCCGTGAATTTAACCGCGGCAATGTCTAAAAAATTGCAGGTGCCTGCGCGAACCTGTGGACTCTGGATTGCCAGACGCTATATGGATGAACGCGATGATCTTGTGGAAATGGCGATCAGCATCCACCCGAGCGGCAGGTTCAGTTACCGCGAGTCTTTCCGGCGTGACTGGCAAATCAAAACCGGAAAATAAATACTCACGCAAAGCATGCAGCGAGTGTTGTTTATTCCGGCGTCAGCTTGAGCTCTGTGGTCAGTGTGCGGTAGACCGGCCATACTTCGCTAATCATCGAACGCAGAGGTTGACCAACCAGCACAGGCTCTGTTGAACCAATGGTCTCGAGCAGAGTCGCCATCTTTGGTGATGCGACAGCTGCGTCTGCAGTGGCTTGAGTCAATACCTCCAGAACATCTTTCGGTATACCCGCCGGGGCGAGCATCATATTGTATTCAAGCAGTTTGCTGAACGCTGGGCTGGTAAAGCCTTGTTCGGCCCACGTCGGCACATTGGGAAATTTTGTACTGCGACGATCAGAGATCATCGCGATCACGCGCAGATCATCGCGATGCATAAAGGGTCCGATACTAATCACGGAGCCGGTCGCGACATCGGTCTGCTTGCCAACCAGGTCTGTAAACATGGGGGGCGTACCTTTGTAGCTGACGACAGTGAACTGACCGCCCGTTTCTTTCATCAGCTGAGTCAGCAGCAAGTGCCAACCGGAGCCAAGGCTGTAATTACCTGCGTTAATATTTTGCTTCAGTGATAGGGCAACGAGCTCCTTCGCGTTTGTTACTGGCAGATCAGCTCTCACTGCAGTAGGCAGACCGCCAGCGGTCACCGCTGCGACAGGAATCAGATCTTTATCAGGATCGACAAGTGGTTTTTTGAATAGTACAGGCGCCTGCGCTAACTGGCTGTGCAAGCCTACAAATAATGTGTAGCCATCGGCGGGCGAGCGTGCGACGGTTTCCGCTGCAATCATACCGCCAGCACCCGGCCTGTTTTCTACAGTAACTGAGACACCAAGCTTTTGCGATAGATGGTCGGCGAAAGCGCGGGCTGTCGCATCGGTTGTGCCACCTGGGTTTTGAGAAGCAATGATCCGGATCGGTTTGCTTGGATAGGTTTGGGCTGAGGCTGTTAGTGCGTTGAGCGTGAGGGTCGCTGCGGCAAATGCTGTCGCGACTATAAATGCTTGGCGCTTGAGTGTTTTCATGACGACTGTGATCCTTTGAATCTGAAACCACCCGTTGGATTTGTTTGTATTGTTCCAACCGTTGGTGAAGGGAAATGCGCTGGAAAGATCATGTTGCCAGTGTCTGCGTGTTTTTCGATGAGCGCGATACGGCTAAGCCTGGAAAGGTTTTGATCATCGTCGGCGACTGTCGACATTTCGGGGTAGCGCAGTTGGATCTGATGGTGCATGACATCGCCTGTCAGGACGCCGGTTTGATTTTCAGATTTCACGTTAATGACAAAATTTCCGGGTGTATGGCCAGGGCAGGGTTCGACCGAGATCCCATGCTCCAGTTCGAAGTCATCCTTAACCAGTACCGCCTGATTAGCCCGGATGATTGGATCAACACTGTCCTCGAAGGCCTGGGTATGCGTATTTTTTTCGCCACTTCGATAAATCTGATCCCAGTGCTCGAATTCCTTTTTGGACATAATGTATTTCGCATTGGGGAAGGTGGGTGTCCACACCCCGTTGACGAGTCTAGTATTCCAGCCAACGTGATCCCAGTGCAGGTGAGTGCACATCACAAAATCGATATCTTCAGGCTTGAGTTTTGCCTTGGCCAGCGCAGGGATGAAATTAGTTTTCATGCGGTGAAAAGCAGGTCTGAGCGGGCGTTCCTTATCCTCACCGCAGCAGGTATCGACCATGATGTTGTGCCGCCCCGTTTTAATTACAAAGGCAGTAAAACTCATTTCCAGCCGGCCGTCCTGCGTGATCTGACCGGGGTCGAATTCACGCTTGCAGGTATTGAGCATATCCGCGGTCAAGGCTGGAAAAAACTCCAGCGCTGGCGCGTAAGGCCTCTCGCTCTCAATCACACGCTCAATCAGATACTGACCAATTTTTGTCGCTTGCATCGCAAGTCCTCCCTCTCAGTCGGAAAGTTTGACCAGTTGCTTGCCGAAATTTTTACCCTTGAGCATTCCGACAAACGCTTCGGGCGCGCTGGCTAAGCCTTGTGCCACAGATTCGCGAAATTTGAGTTGTCCCGTGGCGACCAGCTCATGAAGCTTGCTGCGGATCTCGGGCCAGCTCTCCAGCTTATCGGACACGATAAACCCCTGAAG
>Ga0208105_1000094_pt1 | contig 40485 bp, 45 predicted proteins | sample CryBogCBE16Jul07_FD_184574 | JGI IMG/M metagenome (GOLD analysis project Ga0208105, IMG submission 184574) | Freshwater microbial communities from Crystal Bog, Wisconsin, USA - CBE16Jul07 (SPAdes) | ecosystem: Environmental > Aquatic > Freshwater > Lake | place: Crystal Bog, Wisconsin, USA... | reverse complement strand
CGTGCAGAGCCTCTAGCTGGTGAGCAACTTCAATGAACGTTGCACAGTACGAAGTTGGCGTGTGCTTCATTGTTCCTTCAGAAATCAGCTGACCAGTTACTCCATCAGGGTTCGCTTCTCCGGCGGTGTAGATGTCAGTGACGATTACATTCGTTGCATCAGAAAACGAAGTGTGAAACTGCTCTGCGAGATGTTGCGTGCGAGTGACGCGGTGTGGCTGAAAGACGCAAGTAATTTTTTTGTAACCAGCGGCACGAGCGGCACTGATAGTTGCTTTAATTTCACCAGGTAAGTGGGCGTAGTCTTCGTAGACGTCCACGCCGCGCCAAGATCCCATGAACTCAAATCGGCGTGGGGCGCCTTGGAAGTTACTGAGTCCATTTGAGATCTCTGTGAGCGAGATACCGAGCTCCAGCGCCAACACACAAACCACACTGGCGTTGGCGACGTTGTGGGCTCCGGTGACATTGAGTGCAATGGTTACATCCAATCCAGCCCCCTTCAGTCTGAAATGTGAATTTCTGCGTTCAAGCTCGACGTCACTCACTTGGTAGGTTGATGCAGAGTCAGTCCCAACAGTCACTATTTCTTTGTTACAGCGTTGCCCCACTCGTTTGCTTCCAGGATCACCATTCCAGACAACAACAGGACCTGAAGTCCTCTGGAGTAACTGCGTAAAGGCGTCTTCTAGTTTTTCGAGTGAACCGTAGTGGTCAAGGTGATCTGGCTCAATATTTAATAGACCCAAGGCATAGGGACTGAGTTCACTGAAGGTGCCATAGCTTTCGTCAACTTCCATAAGCAGCGCGGGGCTCCCCCAGTGACCATTAGCGCCAACGCCGAGTACGGGTGCTCCAAGGAGTCGTCCATCGTCCCTGCCTGCTGCCTTTAGGACGCAGGCCATCATTGAAGTTGCTGTGGTCTTTCCGTGCGTTCCAGTCAGGCCCACTACTGGAGTCATCGCTCCAAGTTCACGAAGAAGTTCAATGCGGCTCAACATGATGTTGCCCTGTTGCTTTGCAGCAGCGAACTCAACATTGTCTTGCTTCACCGCAGGAGACCAGATAACAACAGCTGACTTTTCCAGTATCGACGCGTCGTGTCCAACGTGAACATCAATTCCAGCACTCTTCAGTTCACCAAGGACTGGCGAATCGGTGGCATCACTTCCAGAAATTTTGCAACCCATTTCCTTTAGAAGAAGCGCTACCCCACTCATCCCGGCGCCACCTATTCCGATGATGTGAACATTGGGATGAGAAGAAAAGATGCTCATTATCGTGCAATTTCTAGTACGTGCGTGGCAATGTTCTTGGCGGCATTGGCTCTCGCAAGTGAAGCAATGGATGCACCCATTGTAATTTTCTTCTCTAATACTGACTCAAGAGCACTTGCCAGCACTGTCGCGCTCAGTTGATTGTCACGAATCATTAGCGCACCACCAGATGCAACAACTTGTTCGGCGTTCTTTACTTGGTGGTCGCCAGGTGAACCAGGTAGCGGAATCAATACGCTTGGAATTCCTAGCTGGCACAATTCACCAACCGTCATCGCCCCAGCACGAGTAATCGCCACATCGCAAAGTCCCCATAGCTCAGTCATCTCACCAAATGGAACAATTCGATAGTCGAGTCCATTGCAAACTGGAGCGTTGTCTCTCACATATTCAAAGTCGCGTCGCCCCGTGACATGAATCAGCGTCAAAGAGTCCTTTGTCGACCATAGCTGTGCTAATTCCAAAACAGCCGTATTCACACTCTTTGCACCAAGTGAGCCGGTCATCACAACAACGACACTGTTGGTGCTCTTAATTGCTGGTTGCGCAGAGTGACGGAGCTGACTTCTGGCTTCTTCGCTGCGATCAAGTTCTTCGAGAGAGGTGCGAATTGGAACGCCAGTGGTGACGCAGTTTTTCATCGTGCTTTCAAAGGCAGTGCAACGCAACGCTGCGTGCTGTACGAGGTAACGCTGCGACGCACTTGGAACTGCATCAAGTTCTACAGACACGAGCGGGATACGCCACAGTGCGCCAGCGAGTGAAGTGGCAAATGATGCATACCCACCTACCGAAACAATCACCCGTGGTCTCCAAATTCCCACGCTGGCAATTGCACTCACAACTGCAGCGCCCAGCGAGAAGACAGCTCCGAGATTTGAGAGGATTGCTGATGGACTAAATGACCTTCGCAGTCCCCTCCCGGGCAATAGCGTGAGGCGAATGTCACCGCGAAGTAAATCTTTTTCCTGTCCTCGGCGACTCCCTACGTAACGAATGTCACTTTTTTTGACTCCGAGCTCCTGCAGTTGCTCAGCAATAGCGAGCATTGGGAAAATGTGCCCACCGGTTCCACCGCCAGTAATAACGATGGGGCGCGACATTAGTACTCCTGGTGGTCTCGGTATGAACGAGGACGTGCTTGGCGTGATTGCGTTCGTGATTCAAATTTTGCACGGAAGTCAGTGTCAACGTATTCACGGAATGTGAGGTCACCAGAGCGACTGGTGTCGTGAGCAATGTTGTAGAGAATTCCCACTGCCGCGAGTTCAGTAATGAGCGCCGTTCCTCCATAGGAGAAGAAAGGAAGTGGGATTCCAGTGACCGCCCACCATCCAACCACTGAAGCAATGTTCACAATTGCTTCGAAGATGATCCATGTTGTGATTCCAATAACAATGAATCGGTAGCTCTGATTAGTGCAGCGCTGGGCAATGCGCACTGAAGCGAACAAGAACGCTACGAAAAGTGCAATGACGACAAGTGAACCAATGACTCCTAATTCTTCACCAACAATTGTGTAAATGAAGTCAGTGTGCGGGTTGGGAAGAAATCCCCACTTCTCACGACTGTGGCCAAGTCCAAGGCCAGCCACGCCGCCAGCACCAAATCCAATTTTCGACTGATACAACTGATAGCCACTGGAAGCGAGATTTTGACTTGGATGTAAGAATGCCAGGAAGCGCTGCGCAGAATAGGGCTTCATCAACATGTATCCACCAAAGCCAACAACTGAAAGCACTGCAACACGGGTTTGAATCCATTTAGAAAGTCCGCCAATAGCAAGCATCGAAAAGGCGATGACAAGGACCACTGAAGAGGTTCCAATGTCTGGCTCTAAGAGAATCATCGCAGCGCCACCAGTAATCGGAGAAGTCCAGACTGCGAGCTGTTTCCAGTTATTTAGTTCGTTGTGATTGTGCTCAATCAACCACGCAATAAAAAAGACCGTCATGAACTTAAAAATTTCTGATGGCTGAAGGTTGATTAATTTTAGGTTTAACCAGCGCTTTCCTCCATTGGCGCTGACACCAACCACGTACACCGCCATCAACATTCCAAGTCCTAGAGCAATGAGCAAAGGGGCCCTGCGAATCAATTGTTCTATTCGTACCCGTGCGGTTGCGTAGAACGCAAAGAATCCAATAATTAAATATGCACTGTCGTGCAACATAAGTGACCACGGAGAGCCGCCATTAGCCGCAGCTTGTCCTTCACTCGCTGAGGCCACCATGATTGTTCCAAAGGTCAGCAACAAGACTGTTATAAACGCCAGTGCACGTGCGTTGGCATTTCCGCGCGGAAATGCGTGAAAGAAAGCTCCAAACCTCGAACGAGTTTGTCGGCTCTGAACAGTAGTCATTATGCGACTTTCGCAATCTTCAAAAAGTCACCATAAAAAATGCCAAGACCCAATACTGCAAGAAGTCCAGCCAGAATCCAGAAGCGAATGATGACCGTTGTTTCTGGCCAACCCATCAATTCGAAGTGGTGGTGAAACGGGGCCATCTTAAAAATTCGTTTTCCCAGTGTTCGGTAGCTAATGACTTGGAGAATTACTGAGAGTGTTTCTGCGACAAATAGTCCACCGATGATGATGAGGAGAAGATCGAGATTCATAAGCAGACACAGTCCTCCAAGTGCGGTTCCAATCGCCAGTGATCCGGTATCGCCCATCATGATGCGAGCGGGTGCTGCGTTCCACCACAAGAAGCCAAGTGTTCCACCCACTAGAGCGACTGCAACCAGTCCGAGGTCAAGGGCGGCATGTAAGTGATAGATCGAATAGTGGCGAAATTGCCAATAGCCAATTATTGAAATAACACCGAAGCAAAATGTCGCTGACCCCGCAGCGAGCCCATCCAGCCCGTCGGTGAGGTTTACTGCATTTGATGTTGCAACGATTACGAAGATTGCTAGCAGCACCCATCCAACAGCGGTGAGGTTCCAACCTGGAAGTGAGAAGCGAGTAAATGAAAGATTTTCTGACGTGTGCACCCACGTAACAGCAAGTACCGCGAAGGTCGCCGCGATTGCGAGCTGTCCAATGAATTTTCCTCGCTTGTGAAGTCCAAGGTTTCTGGAATTACGAATGGATAGCCAGTCGTCAAGAAAGCCGAGAATTCCTGACGCGATAGTTGCCAAAACCGCCAGCACGCCAGCTCGAGTAAAAGTGATTGAGGTTCCAACGTGTCCCATTGCGTAACCAATTGCTCCCGCAGCAACAATGATCACTCCACCCATGGTCGGAGTTCCCGCCTTGGCATGATGCGACGAGGGACCATCTTCTCTAATGAGTTGGCCAATGCCACGTGCTTGGAGAACCTTGATCCACAACGGAGTAACAAATAGGGCAATCAAAAACCCGAATCCCCCGGCTTCCATCAAACTAAGCATCTTGTCCTCACTTCACCAATTCTCGGGCAACCACCCGGTCGTCAAACATCAGTTCCACGTCACCAATCGTCTGTGTTGTTTCATGGCCCTTGCCAGCAATAACAACAACATCTCCAGCGTTAGCTAACTGCATTGCTTGACTGATTGCGGCTCTTCGATCACTCTGCACATACGTGACAGAATTCAGTTCACATCCCGACATCACTGCATCAATGATGGCATCAGGAGACTCTGAGCGGGGGTTATCTGACGTAATAATTGTCACGTCAGACAATTGTGATGCCACGCGGCCCATTTCTGGGCGTTTCGAAGTATCTCGTTCACCACCACAACCAAACACCGTGATAATCCGGCTGGTGGGACTGAGTGCACGTACATCATGCAACAAGCGACGAAGTCCCTCCGGTGTGTGGGCGTAGTCAACGATTGCGGTTGTGCTCGCACCCTTTATGACTTCGAATCTTCCAGGAACGTTTGTTACGAATTCCATGGCACCAGCGATTGCTTCATCACTCGCGCCAAGGCTTGAAAGAATGGTCATCGCCATGAGTGCGTTGTCTATGTTGTAATCACCAATGAGAGGTGTGTTCACCAAATGACCTCGCCAGAAGAAGGTAGTACCGGTCAGCGTCTGAACAATCTCAGAAGCATCACTTCGACGTACTTCGCTCACGGCAAGTTGCGTTTCTTTCGCGAGTCGCTGGCCATAGGAGTCGTCACACCAAATCACACATCGCTGTGCGAATTCACGTGTGAACAACCTTGCCTTCACCGCGAAGTATTCATCCATTGAACCGTGGTAATCCAAGTGGTCGTGACTCAGGTTCGTGAATGCAACAACAGCGAATGCCAGCCCTTCAACCCGAGCTTGATCGATAGCGTGACTCGAGACTTCAAGCGAGACAACTGACCTCGGCTTCGATGGGTCGAAGCCATCAACGATTGCCTTCAGAGAACGCATGAGTTCTGGCGCATCAGGCGTTGTTCGCTCATTGGTGAGCGTGCCGATGTTTCCACCGTTCCATGAGATCGCACGTGCCAAGTCACCAACAATTGTCGTAACACTGGTTTTGCCGTTGGTTCCAGTAACGCCAACCAATTCACAACGCAGCTGCGGATTTCCTGTAACTACAGATGAAGCATGCGCCAGTAGTCCACGAAGTAGGGACTGAGCAACGCAGATGACCGGAACTTCAAGCTTGAGTTCTTCGGTACTCACCACGCACACTGCCCCGTTAGCCACCGCATCTTTCGCGTACTTCGACCCATTTTCAGAGGTTCCGTTCATGGCAAAGAACACTGAACCCGGCGTGCAGCTACGTGAATCTATCTCCACACTGGTTACTTCGATGCTCGCAGTGCGGGCATCGAATGAGAAGTCATCAAAGACGTCACCGAGTTGCATCACGTCACGTCCGATGAAATCTTTGCGCCCTTGCCAGTGAGTGGCTTCTGAACAGCACCATTGGATGGAATGCCGTAGTGGCGAAGGGCGTACGACATGACTTGCTGGAAAATTGGCGCCGCTACTACTCCACCAAAGATCGCTGATTGTGGTCGCTGAATAATGACGATCATTGAAAGCACCGGATTGTTTGCGGGAGCAAATCCGACAAAGCTTGCGTTGTACTGACCAATAAGAAGTTTGGCTTTGCCAGGGTATGGAATTGTTGCGGTTCCTGTTTTGCCCGCAACGCTGTAGCCAGGAATAATTGCATTGGTACCCGTACCCGCAAGAACCACTTGTTGGAGCATTGAATTAAGCGTCTGAGCAACCGATGGGGACATGACAACGCGGGTTGCGCTTGGCGCTGTGGCTTTCACTGATCCATCTGGGTTGACAAATCCGCGAACGAGTTTTGGTTGAATGAAGACACCATTGTTCGCAATGACGTTGTACGCGTCGAGCACTTGAATTGGGGGCACGGCGTCAACTTGGCCAATCGGAAGTGAAACTTGGTCACTCGCATACCAAGTCGAAGCGTTCACCAGTAGCCCTGAAGTTTCACCAGGAAAGTCGATGGCAGTTTTTTGGCCGAAGCCCATTCGCTCAACCTGTGCGAGGAGTCCATTGACTCCCACCAGTGTTCCAATTTTGTATGTTCCAATGTTTGACGATTGCGCGAGAATCTGTGTTGCAGTTAGGTGGAGTGTTGCGTGGTTTTCAGCATCGTGAAAGAAGCGTGTTCCAACTACGACGCTATTTGGAACTGTGAAAACGGTTGTGGGAGTAACGAGACCTTGTTGCAGCGCCGCGGAGAATGTCACAAGCTTGAAAACAGAACCTGGTTCGTAGGCCTGGGCGAAGGGAAGGTTGTTGATGGTCTGCTGGATGCCTGGAACACCAACGTCCTTGCCCCAGGCTGGGATTGGTCCAAGCACTCCAGGGTTTGTCTTCGTATTAACGAGAGAAACATTGGCGAGAATTTCGCCAGTTTTTACATCCATCACAATTGCAGTTCCAGTAATCCCACCGGTTGCTTGCAATTGCTTCGCTACAGCGCGTTCGGTCACAAATTGAAGTGCAGTGTCGAGAGTGAGCTCCAGTCCTATACCGGGCTTTGCAGCACGGATAACTGTGGTGCGAGAACTTGGGAGATTAACTCCTGACGTTGATGTGAGTTCACGCGTTAGCCCATTTTGTCCCGCTAGGAGTTTTTGATACGCGTATTCGAGGCCTACAGATCCAGCCCCAGAAGCATTCGTTCCACCGAGTGTTGCCAGAGCCAGTTGATCATTCGGGTAACTGCGAACCGAGGAATCCTGTACGACAATTCCCGGCAGATACATGGATCGAAGTTTTCTACCAGAAGCTAAATCGAGCGAATTATTAAGTACGACGTAACCACTCTTTTTGGAAAGCAAAGGTATTAGTTTTTCGACTGGGACCTTAACAATCGATGTCATTACAGCGGCTTGGTTGACAGGGTCTTTAATTTGAAAGTCATCAGCAATCACAAGAGATGTTGGTCTAGAAACAGCGAGAATCTGTCCGTTGCGGTCATAGATTCCCGCACGCAGTGCTGTCGTGGTGACTTTTTGGCTCACCTGTGATGAAGAAATCTTTGAATACATCGCGTGTTGGAAAACTTGAAGCTGAATCACACGAAACGAAAGGAGACCAAAGATTCCAACAAAGAGTGCGACAAGAATAATCAGGCGATTTGGTGAAGGGCGCCGTCCCGGTCCTTGTGGACTACGGGCAGAACTACCTCTTTGAGTTCGAGTGCGTGAGTGTGTTGAAGTTTGGTGGGTGCTCACCGGATCGTCCTTGATGTAGCCGGTGCACTACCAGAGAACTTCGGCAGCGGCAAAGGCGCATCAAGCGACGTTGAAGGAACCTGAACCACGACAACAGGCGCAACAAGGTGGAGCTCGCCTGCCTGTGCAGCAATCTGGCTAGGCGCAGCCGTATTTGTCATGGTGCCAACTTGCACTGCGTAGTTTGACTGTTCTTGCAATAACTGACTCTTCAGTTGGTGAATTTCAATCTGACGACTTGAAACCAGCATGCTGCCAGATAGTGAAAGAAGAATGGCGACCATCACAACTAGCGCAGAACGACGCGATGTTGAAGTGCCCTTCCAAACTGTGACTACGACTCGACGACGTGTCCCCTTAGCGCGGTGTGCCGGTCGACGTGTGGCGGGCTTGGTGTTAGGGCGAACGCGCTCGCGAGTTTCAACGCGACGTGGAAGGGTGATGACGCTCATGCTGGCAACTTTCTTGCCACACGAAGTCGAGCGGACCTGGCACGAGGGTTTGATTCAATTTCTGAAGATGAGGCGAGTTGTGCGCTGGCCTTAAAGACTGTGACGCTTGCTACAGCACCACAAACACACCCGAGAGCCACTGGGCACTTGCAGCCACCGGTTCCTGCTTCGTGTAGAACTGACTTAACAACACGATCTTCGCCGGAGTGATACGAAATCACCGCCAGGATGCCATTGGCGCTCAGAATTTCAAGTGCGGCATCGAGACCTTCACTCAATTGCTCTTCTTCAGCGTTCACAGCAATTCGAAGTGCTTGGAATGCCCGAGTAGCCACGTGTCCACGGCGACGGGCAGCCATAGGAACTGCTCGCTCAACGGCCTCAGTGAGTTCGTCAGTGGTTTTTGGCTGACGTTCAATTACCGACTTGGCGATTGAACCAGCAAATCGATTCTCACCGTTGTCACGAAGGAGTCGAGCAAACTCGTGCTGGTCAATGCGAGTGATGTATTCAGCTGCTGTCTCACCCTTCGTAGGGTCCATTCTCATATCGAGTGGAGCGTCCGCACGGAAAGAAAATCCTCGACTTGATTCATCAAGTTGGTGCGAAGAAACTCCGAGGTCCATGAGCACACCAACAATTGGTGCACCATTTACAAAGTCAGACTGAGCGTTAACAACTTCCTTCATCTCAGCGAAGGTGGCGTCAACTATGCAGACGCGGTCTGCAAATTGCTCGAGGCGCTTCGCTGATGCCTCACGTGCTTCTGGGTCACGGTCAATGCCAATGAGTCGAAGCTGCGGTGCTGCAGTCAATAAAGCAAAAGCATGTCCGCCTCCACCCAGAGTGGCGTCAATAACCACTCCAGTGCTCGCACTGGATAGCAACTCAACAATTTCTTGTTCGAGTACTGGTTGGTGGTAGTTACCCTGGGCCATCTGCAGCCTTGCAATCGAAACAACAGGAGAGAGGGCGGAGGAGGTGTCCTCTCCTGTTCTAACGATTGAAAGGCTGCGCATGGTCCGCGGCCGGTACTGCTTGTAATCCCCTCTCACTTAATTTCTGCCTTGCTTGAAAATCGCTTCCGCTGAGCTGACCATCTGGTTATAGATGTCAGGATTCCAAAGTTCGATGTGATCAAGCACACCCACAATGAGGACTTCGTCGACGAGATTTGCGTATTCACGAACAGCTGGTGGAACGGCGAAACGACCTTGCTTGTCGAATTCAGCATCAGAAGATTGACCAGCCCAGTAGCGAAGTAGGCGACGCTCTTCAGCTCCACCGTTTTTTTCACTCGAGCGCATTTCTGCGGCACGGCGATCAAATTCTCCAGGAGTCCACAGTGCAACACACTGCTCATCGTTTGGGCTTAGGTGTCCGCCACGTTCAAATTCAGAACGGAACTTTGCGGGCAGGATGAGTCGACCTTTTGCATCCAGCGTGTGCTGAAACTGGCCAACAAAACTAAGCATTTCGGTCCTCCACCTAATGAGTCACCACTTGCCCCCACTGCGTCCCACATTACACCACAATGCTCCACATTGTTGCAAATCGTGGCATTTTTCACCATAAATCTCCCCCAAAACAGGGTCGCTTTTCGAGTCGGGACGTGAGGGGTTCAGATCAGGTTTGGGGTAGTTCGAGATTGACCCTAGGCGCGCAGGAAAAGCTGGCGAACCAGCCAAGGGCCGCTGATTCTGGCTAAATCCCTAGTCAGTGCTTCAGAATCGTTGAGTCCAATGGACCCCGTGGTTTGATGCGTAATCGACTGCACAAGCCCCGGTGGGGTTTCTCGTAAAACGGAAATGACTTCTGAGGAGACGTTGGCGTGGATCACCGAGGAAAGAAATGTGCCCTCTCGCACACGCCACTGAGTCACACCGACGGTTTTCTTGCCTTCAATAAAAAGCTCTCCTGGGCCCTTGCCGGCAAAGCACACAACGCGGTGCGAAGCGTCACCTTCTAGCGGACCTTGATGAATTGAAACAGACTTGGTGACGTGCGCTTCGAGCGCCTCTTTCCACCAAGTACCTGCCGCTAGCGAGGAAACATGAACATCAGGGCTCCAGCGTGGATCGCCAGCTGGGATCCACCAGTCAATCCAGATGTCGTCAGGTTGAAGTAGGACCATTCCCCCACCACCGCGTCTGCGACGAATCTCAAGGTCTGACGTTTTTTCAAGGTCCAAAAGATCGACGGACTGGCTTGAGCCGAGTACCAACGTTGGCTTTTCGAGTCGAACAACAAACATCGTTGGCTCTTTAACTCGACGAAGAACGTCGTAGTCGTACAGCTCTTCTAGTTCGCTCACGAGGCGCGAGGAAGAAACGGCGCCCAGAGCGGATCAGGGTTTGGAACGTGACGCCAGCGCCACCACGGGCCGTCAGGAATACGAGGTTGAAAGTGCATGAACCAACCAATCTCTTCAATGAGACGGTCACCCTTTTGCATGTTGTGACGTCGACACGAAGCGACAACGTTTGTCCATTCGTGTTTTCCTCCACGACTGCGTGGAATGACGTGATCAATCGTGTCAGCGTGCTCTAGACAGTACGCACACTTGTTGTTATCTCGAAGTAGCAGTGAGCGTCTGGTCAATGGCGGTGTTCTCACCTTGGTTGGGATTTTCACCATCTCGTGGAGTCGAACAATTGAGGGAATTTCAACAACCATTGTCGCGGAACGACATACCGCAGGTTCTTCGGGGATAGCAATTGGCTCAGCGCGACCAGCGAGCATCAACACAACGGCGCGGCGCTCGCTCACTAGCTGCAGCGGCTCATATGTGGCGTTAAGAAGAAGCACTCGCCCCATACAAAAAACCTACTTCCCCGCCGGCTGTTGAAGTGACCATTTCGCCGCTACAACAACATCTTTAGGGGTTAGCGTCCCATCAATTCCATTAACAGTCGACATTCGAAATTCCCAGTACTTCGCGTCTGGCAGTGGAAGAAAAGGCGCACGGCGCCACCAGCTCTTCCTTCGAAGTCGAAGTCCTGCGCGCGCAATGACCACAGTGTCTAGGGGGTGGCGAAGCAGATAGCGACCGAGGCCCCGTGGCCAGTACGAAGTCATATGCTTGCCCTTCTTCCAACGAGTGCGGCGCCAAGCAGTGGGCCCTCATCACCGAGTCCTGAGCGTTCAATTTTTAACCGATCGCTGTACTGAAGTCTGGCTACTGAGCGTGCAGCCTTGGTCGCCGCGTCAAAGAATTCATCTCCAAATCCGAGCGCCACAGATCCTGCGACGTAGCAACTCGAGACATCGAGCACCGAGCACAGTGAGCCAATTCCTCGACCCACCAGTTCTGCGGTCCGAGCACGAGTTTCGCTGCTGGCATCCTTGGGAGATTTGCCCGTCATGGCTTCAATGGCCCATCCTGAAGCTTCTGCTTCTAGACATCCCCTTGCACCACAGGAACACAGATTTCCATCTGGAACGACGTTTATGTGGCCAACATGTCCAGAGTTTCCTGTTTCACCGTCGAGCAGTTTTCCGTCAATAACAATGCCACCACCAATGCCGGTTGAAACAACCATTGAAATGTATGAAGCGTCATTTTTCGCTGCACCGTATTCGCCCTCTGCGAGTGCGAGGGCGCGTGCATCGCCATCAACAAAAGTTTTGACTCCAGTCTTAGATTCAAGTTCAGAGCGAAGAGGGAAATTACGCCACTGAGTGATGTTTAGTGGTGAAACAGTTTCGCCGCCTCTGGTCATTGGTCCAGCGCAGCCAACTCCGAGATAAGCAACATCTTTAGATTTTTGAAGTTGCTGCAACATTGCAACAATTGGTGTAACTAGATCGTTTCCAAGCTCATTGACGAATAGTCGCTCTCGAATAAGAATTGTTCCATCAGCGCCAACTAAGGCTCCGTCTATTTTGGACGCACCAATGTCAAGCGCTAGGCACGGAGCGGCGTTGTCGCCGGCTCCGGTAGGGCTCATTCGCTTCTGCGGCGTTGGCGTGACAACCAGTCACGAAGAGAGTCAATTCGAGGACCCACACTCGCATGAGCATCATCACCACGTCCAGGACGAGTGATGTCGCGCCAAGAGGCACGACCCATAAGACGCGCACTGCGCTCAACGACAACGGCTGAGAAGAACATCAGCGCGACGCCAGCGAGGCTGAGCAACATCGAAGTAGAAAGAAAGACCAGCAAAAGGGCGAGACCGGCAATGAAGCCAGCAATCCCCCAGCGAACTCGGCGTCCACCGTGCGAATAAATGTTGGTTTGCTCAACCTTTTCTTTGAAGCGTGGATCTTGCTTTGAAAGGGAGTCTTCTAGTTCGGCCAGGATCCGCTGTTCGTGCTCTGATAATGGCATCGCGACTCCTTCTGACTAGTTCCTACGTATCGTACCGTGTAATCAAGCATTTCGCACATTTCGAGTCATGGGGCTAGCCTTCATCCACTTTTATTTTTAAGGAAAATTGTGACTTCACAGACTCTTAATGTTGCAGTGATCTGCACCGGAAACATCTGTCGCTCCCCCATGGCCGAAGTAGCGCTCAGAGACCTCATCGCCAAAGACGCCCTTCTCTCTAGCCGCGTGAACGTAACAAGTGCTGGGACCGCGAACTGGCACGTTGGCAGCGAAATGGACGAACGTGCTCGTGCGGCGCTTGACCGTGCAGGACTCACCCAGGAAGGAACACTCGGGCAATTCGCGAGTGGTGACTATCTAAATGAACACGACATTGTTCTTGTTATGACCCGAGAGCACGTGCGCGATGTTGAACATCGCTTGACTAATCCAAGTACGCAAGTTGTCCTTGCTCGAAACCTTCTCGATGGCCCTCGTGACCTTGACGTGGCTGACCCGTATTACGGGACCGACAAAGATTTTGACGACTGCTTAGCGCAACTTACAGAATGTGTCCGTCAGTTGACATTGGTACTTCGTCAGCGCGTGGCGTAAGGCTCTTTCGAAGCTGCAACTCTGGCAAAGTAAATGAAAGAGCTAGCGCTAATAAGCCAAAAGGTATAGACCAGATATACATTCCGGCGATCGTTGTAGAAAGTGCGTGGGCAATTTCATTAAACACTTGCTTTGGAAGGTGCTGAAGAAAGTGTGGAGTCCAGCTCGCGGCTGAACTTGCGGCCGCTCCTGGCGGAAGTCCATGGACGTCTGCTGCGAGTGCTTTAGGAAGTTGGTTAGCGAACAGGGCGCCAAATACTGCAGTTCCAAATGACCCGCCGATTGACCTAAAGAAGTTTGAACCGGCGGTTCCGGCTCCAATGTCTTCTGGAAGCACAGCGTTCTGAACAGCAGTTGTGAGAATCTGCATAACTAAACCGAGGCCCATGCCAAAGACGACCATGAAGAATGCAATCATCCACGACGAAGTGCTGACACCAATAAATGAGAAGAGCCATAGCCCCAATGTCATGAGTGCTGTTCCGGTAATTGGGAATGGACGATATCTCTTTCCCTTCGAAACCATCTGCCCAGCAAAAATTGAGGTGGTAAACAGTCCGGCCATCATTGGCACCAGTCGAAGTCCCGACATAGTTGGAGAAATCAATCGCACGTCTTGGTAGTAGAGCGGCAAGAAAACCATGGCACCGTACATGGCAAAGCCAACGACAAAACCAATCGCTGAAGCTGAGAGAAACACTTTGTTCTTGAAGAGTCGTGGAGAGAAAATTGGCTCGACTGATCTACGTTCAATAAAGACACAAGCGCCTGCTGAAAGCAAGCCAAGGGCCACGAGAGCAATCGAACGCCAAGAACTCCACGGGAATGAAATGCCACCGAGAGAAGTAAAGAGGATCAACGCGGTTGCGGAGATGCTCAGTGTAAAAATTCCGGCGTAGTCAATGGTGTGCTGAACTCGCGCTTTTGAACTTGGCAAAAAGGCTGCGCATGCGGCAAGTGCGGCGATTCCAAGCGGAATGTTTACAAAGAAAATCCAGCGCCATGAGGAGTAGTCAACAAGCACTCCTCCAAGCAGTGGCCCGACAATTGTTGAAGTTCCAAACACTGCACCAAACCAACCGGCGTATCTTCCGCGATCGCGAGGCGGAATTACGTCGGCCATCACTGCCTGAGCCCCGACCATGAGCCCACCACTGCCCAGACCTTGAAATGCACGGAAAAAAACTAACTGCAACATGCTGTGGGCAATGCCACAAAGCATCGAACCGACTAAGAAGATAACAATCGCAGCCTGAAAATAACCTTTACGACCGTGCAGGTCGCCAAGCTTGCCCCACAGGGGCGTTGTGACAGTTGTTGCGAGCAAGTACGCCACAACTACCCAACTGAGGTGGCTAGCACCGTGAAGGTCGCCAACAATGGTTGGAAGGGCTGTCGAGACAATTGTTGAATCGAGTGCTGAAAGAAACATCCCCATCATCAGTGCGCCAAGAACAAAGTTCAGGTCACGTTTGTGAAGTATTGGGACGAGCGTCTGATCAGTCATTGGTTAATCCTTTGAGATTAGAGACAGTCTAGAACACCCTTGTGAAATTTGTTACAACCTATGTAATCTCTTTAGAAGACAAGATTGAGGACATATGAAAACCAAGCTCACCGAACTACTAGGCATTGAGTACCCCATCATGCTCGCGGGGATGGGTGGGGTCTCCTACTCGGCACTCGCTGGTGCTGTTTCAGAAGCTGGTGGCTACGGATGCCTTGGTGCTTCAACAATGTCAAGCGAACTCCTCGCCGAAGAAGTCGCCGCCACCAGAGCACTCACATCAAAGCCTTTCGGTGTTGACCTTCTCACCGCATTTCCCGACAGCCTCGTTCGCAACGTGGAAATCCTTATTGAAGGTGGAGCCACGACATTCGTTGCGGGACTCGGAGTGCCTAGTCACGTTGTTGAGATGTGTCACAAAAGTAATGTTCTGGTCGTTTCAATGTGCGGAAAAGTTGAACACGCCAAGCGCGCACTGGATGCTGGTTGTGACGTAGTCGTAGCGCAAGGAACCGAAGCGGGTGGCCACACCGGTCTTGTTGCAACAATGCCACTAGTGCCAATGATTGTTGATGCAATGAACGGCGCAATCCCGGTGGTAGCTGCTGGTGGAATCTTTGATGGACGAGGACTGGCTGCTGCACTAAGTCTTGGTGCTGATGGCATCTGGGTCGGAACTCGTTTCATTGCGACACCAGAAGCTCGAGCACTTCCTGGCTACCAGGACAAAATGATCGCCAGCAAGGAAGACGGAACCACTATCTCTAAGGGATTTAGTGGAAAGCCAATGCGTGTGATGAAGAACAAGACGTCTGACATGTACGAAGCCGATCCATCGCTTCTCAAGAAGTTCCCTGAGCAGCTCATGCAGTCACTCGGAAACGGAACATTCCACCTTGGAGCAGGTAACGACGCAGTTGGTGTCGACCCAGACCTCGAGGGCTACCCCGCTGGTCAAGCGGTTGGCGCAATTACTTCACTCATCCCAGCTGGGGACATTGTCCGCTCGATGGTGAAAGAAGCGCAAGCAGTTATTTCGAAACTGCCGCGCGATTAATTTGCGCTGATTCCTACGGGACAGCTCACACCAGTTCCACCTAGACCGCAGTACCCATTTGGATTAGCAATCAGGTATTGCTGGTGGTACTGCTCAGCAATAAAGAACTCTTTAGCTGGTGCAATCTCAGTGGTAATTGAACCATAGTGATTTTCATTCAACGTGACTTGGAATGCACTCGTGATCTCTCGAGCAATTTTCTCTTGTTGCTCATTCACAAAATAAATTGCACTTCGATACTGCGTTCCAATGTCTCCACCTTGGCGAAAACCTTGAGTTGGATTGTGATTCTCATAGAAGCACTTAAGGATTTGTGCGTAAGAGACTTTGCTCGGATCAAAAACAACTTTTACAACTTCAGCGTGGCCTGTTTTGCCGGTGCAGACTTCTTCATATGTCGCGTTAGGGGTAAATCCCCCTTGGTAGCCAACAACGGTGTTCACAACTCCAGGAAGTTCCCAGAACTTACGCTCGGCCCCCCAGAAGCAGCCCATTGCGACAAAAGCAACTTCAGTTCCTGGAATTTCATCAAGGAGCGAGACATTAAAAACAAGATGTGGCATCGAGACTTCAATCGGGTTGAAACGTCCCTTGAGGGCTTTTTCTTCGGAGATCATCTCAGTTGGTGAATGCATATCAACAGATTATGGGAACTATCACCAAGTAGTTCCTTAAGACACAAAAAAATTTGTGACCTAAAGCATTTATCAGGGCTAACCTACGTGGACATGCTGAAAATAGATCATTTAACGAAACGTTACGACGGAACTCTGGCCCTCGATGATCTCGACTTCGAAGTGAAGCCTGGCGTTGTAACCGGTTTCCTTGGACCAAATGGCTCGGGTAAATCAACAACTATGCGACTAATTCTGGGGCTTGACCGCCCCACTAAGGGGTCCGCCACAATCAATGGAAAGACCTATCACGAACTTAAAGCTCCGCTTCGAGAGGTAGGAGCGCTACTTGACGCCAAAGCAATCCACCCAGGACGCACAGCTCGTAATCATCTTCTCGCCCTGGCTGCATCGAACCAAATTAAAAAGTCGCGCGTTGATGAAGTGCTTGAATTCGCTGGCATTGAATCTGTTGCAAATAAAAAAGTCGGTGGTTTCTCTCTGGGTATGAGTCAGCGCCTCGGCATTGCTGGTGCACTACTTGGTGACCCTGAAGTTCTGTTGTTCGACGAGCCAGTGAACGGTCTGGATCCTGAAGGTATTCGCTGGATTAGAGAATTCTTCCGGAGCCTCGCCAACGAAGGTCGCACCGTCTTTGTCAGTTCACACTTGATGAGTGAAATGGCAGTTAGCGCAGACCAGATCATTGTTATTGGCCGAGGAAAATTTATTACTCAAGGCTCAGTCGATGATTTAACTGCAACAGCCCACGGGACTGTTTTCGTGCGTGCCTCCGACATTCATAAGCTCAGATCACTACTCACGGCTAGCGGGGCTGAAGTTCACGAAATCAATGACCAGGGCCTGACTGTCGGTGGCCTCACTTCTGATCAAGTGGGTGGATTGGCGTTTAAAGAAGGCATCACAATCTTGGAGCTGACTCCTCAACGTGCATCACTCGAAGAGGTTTTTATGGATCTCACGGCTGACAGTGTTGAGTACGGTGGCGGAACAATCGGAGTTGCTCATGACTAACGGCGTCACTCTTGTTTCAACAATGAAGGCTGAATGGATCAAGTTCAGAAGCGTTCGCTCCACCATCCTTGGAATGATTGTTTTCATTGTCCTCACTATTGGACTTGGCATTCTCGTCACATCACTGATTCACGCTCACTGGAATTCACCAGGCTCCCAGCGTGACCATCTCACTTTTGATCCAGTATCAACGAGTCTCGTTGGAACCGCACTCGCACAGTTCGCGGTTGGTGTAATCGGGTCATTATTCATTACTACCGAATACACGACCGGATCAATACGAACCACATTGGCAGCCGTACCGAATCGCTGGAAACTAATAATTGCCAAAACTGGTGTATTGAAGATTTCAATGTTGATCGTCAGTGAAGCTGTCTGCTTTGCTGCATTCTTCATTGGCAAAGCAATTTACGGAAACATGGACCCTTCAATTCCGGACACTCTCAGCAATGGCGCTGACTTACGTGCCGTGGTGCTTGGAGGCGTGTACTTGACGCTTCTTTCAGTGATCGGCTTCAGTCTTGGAATGCTTCTGCGCCAAAGCGCAGCAACGATCAGCACGTATGTAGGAGTGGTTCTGGTAATTCCACTAATCCTTTTCTTCTTTCCCCAGAGCATTCAGGATTCGCTGACAAAGTTTGAGCCTTCCTACTTAGGACGAGAAATGATGTCGGTGAATCCCATCGCGAATGGTTTCTCGCCTTGGGTGGCTGCGATGATTCTGGTGATTTACACAGCCGTTCTTTGGGTTTGTGGAATCTTCGTGTTTCAGCGTCGTGACGCTTAGGCATTTACCGCTCTAGGGTGGCGAAATGGAAATTAGCGAAGCACTGAAGACAACTGGCTCAATTCGTGACTACACCGATGAGCAAGTAAGCGACGAAATACTTTTTGACATCATCGACACAGCCAGGTTTGCCCCATCAGGTGGTAACCGCCAAGCGTGGAAAGTAATTGTCGTAAAAGACCCTGGGCAACGCCAGAAAATACGTGACCTTTATCTCGATGCTTGGCACGACTACATCAGCCACATTCTTGCTGGACTCATTCCCTTCTCGCCTCTGGCTAGTGACGAAGATCGACGAGCTGCCCTGGCGCAACGAAGTGCCGCAGAAGCAATTTCCAAGCCTGATGGCTATCCAGAAACATTGCAGAATGTTCCAGTCATGATGGTTATCTGCGCCGACCTAGAAGTACTTGCTGCGCTTGACCGCGATTTGGATCGCTACAAAATCGTTGGTGGCGCTTCGCTCTACCCATTTGTTTGGAACTTGTTGCTCGCTGGTCGAGCACATGACCTCGGCGGAGTGATGACCACAGTTGGAATCAAGAATGAAAAGGCGCTGATGGAAGTGCTTCAGATTCCAAGTTCATTTGCGGTTGCTGCAATCGTCACCATGGGCCACCCCGTGAAACGTCACACCAAGTTGACCAGAAAGCGCGTTGAAGACTTCACAACCATTGACACTTTCAATGGTGAAGTCTTTACGAACTAAGAACCCAAGATTTCTTCGGTATCTTCACCTTGGCGACGAGGACCAGATCTAATCTCAGGGCGCTTACCGTCGATGAGTAGCGGTGTACGCATTGCCTGAACATCTCCACCAGGAGTACTCATCGTTCCGAGGAAGTCACCGTCTGCAATCTGTTTTTGTCCAAATGCGCCAGCCACATCCAAAATCGGAGACATGGGTACGCCTGAGTGGTCGAGTTTTTCTAACCACTCATCGGTTGTGTGCTTTTCAAAAATGGAATTGAGCACACTTCGAAGTTGAGTGAGCTCTGTAACCCGGTTGTCGTTTAACTTCCACTCAACATGAGCAGCTAACTCAGGACTGGCGAGAGCCGTGACAAGTTTTTCGTACTGCGAATCGGTGCCGACCGCCAGCAGCAAGTAACCATCTTTTGTTTTCACTGGTCCATAGGGGGCAATGCTCGGGTGATCATTGCCGAGGCGCATTGGATTCACGCCGGTTGCTAGATATCCTTGCGCCTGGTTAACAAGTCCACTCATCAATGATTCAAGCAATGGTGCTTCAAAGTGTCTCCCAGGTTTGCCGGACAACTTGGCAAAGAGCCCAGCTGCCAGGCCGACTGCGCCGTAGAGACCCGACAGCACATCAGCTATCGGTGCGCCAATCTTGGTCGGCTCCCCTTCAGCCGTTCCAGTAACTCCCATAATTCCCGATCGTGCTTGGGCGAGTAGATCAAATGAGGGGTCGTTCGCAACTGGTCCTCCCGATGATGCAGGCGTAATGCTTATCCAAACACAATCTGGGTTGAGCGCTTTCAGTTTGTCAATGTTGAGTGCACGGAGTTGATTCGGAAGAAAATTCTCAACCACCGCATCTGCCTGTTCCACAAGCTTTCCAACGGCAGCAAAATCTTTCGCATCACGTAGATCAGCGACAACATTTCTACGGTGCCGGTTCACTGCCAAGTAATACGTGGCATCATCACCAAATCGCGGAGGGGCAAGCCCACGTACGGGGTCACCTTCTGGTCCTTCAATTTTTATGACATCAGCGCCAAGGTCTCCGACGACCATTGCACAAAGCGGCCCAGCAAGCACACGAGAAAAATCAAGCACACGGACTCCCTCAAGCGGAAGTCCAGTTCCACTGTTGCAAGCTGCAATTTCCCAAGTCATACGATTCTCAGGCAGTCTCGACGAAACGATGCATATGCTCAGCGAGGTCTGTGACGATTTCAAAGCATTCAGGAATGATTGAACCAAGCCTCAAGAATCCATGAGTCATTCCTTCGGCTTCGAGTAGTTCAACCTCAACGCCAAAGTGCTCAAGCAGGCCGGCGTAGGCAACCCCCTCATCTCGTAGTGGGTCGCACTGAGCAACAACCATGATGGCCGGAGGTGAATTCGTTAGGTCATCAGCCATGAGCGGTGAGACTCGTGGGTCCGTGTGGTCTTGGTAGCCGTCTAGATACTGAAGATAGTCAGCACGTAATTGGTCATTGTCCAACATAAATCCACTGCCGTATTTATTCGAAGACTCAGTCACAATTTCTGGACCCATTGGTGGATTTATGAGTACTTGGGCGACGATGTTTAGATTCTCATTTCGCGTCTGCGCTGCACCCACCGTGGCAAACGTGCCACCAGATGAATCACCCAAGACAATTAATTTTGCGTCTTCATGGGCAAATTTTGAAAGGTTTGCAGCAACGTAGCGAAGCGTGTCAATCGTGTCATTAACCCCAGCAGGAAACGGATGTTCCGGTGCCAGTCGGTATTCAATAGCAAGAAACCTCATTTTTGTTTTGGTGCTTAATGCACGACAAAGCCAGTCGTGTGTTTCCAAGTCGCCAATACAAAATGAGCCACCATGGAAGTAAACGACCAGTGCTTTGGATTCATCGCCAAGCGGTACGTAGTGGCGCGCCTGAAGCATTCTTCCCTCGAGTGGAACTACCACATCAGTCACGGACTCCATGGCAATCTCATCGCCGCGAATAGCTTCAGCGACATTCAAATAGTCACTTCGACGTTTTTCAATGGTCTCGCTCGAATACATGATGGCGGGGTGCTCTCGAACGTACGTCACCATTGCCTCAAGGGCTTTATGAACCATAGAACTGAGCCTACGCAATGAGACGCATTTCTACCAACTACCTTGTGTCCATGAGTTCTCCTACCCCAGACTGGTCAGCCATTTCAAAGCGCAACGCTCGAAGTGTCCAGACAACAATCGGGTGGATCTTCTGGGATCCAGGAGCGGTAGCGCGCTACGAAGCTCTCGGACTTCCAGCGGGTGGTGGCTACATTGCATCACGAGCAGCACCATTCAGTGATGCGGGCCCAGATGCGCTCACGGAGGTCTTTGGTTCAATTTCGCCACTGGGAATCTCGCTCGTGTTTGAAGTACTAAAGACACGAGACAACTTCATGAAGTTTTGGGATGCGAGGAACGAAGCAGTCCTCGAAGGGCTAAAGGAATTCGCTCCAGCAATACTTGACCCACTGATTGAATTTGGACCTCTTCTATGGAACGTTGTGCCAAAGCTTCCGATAGAGAACTGTCGCTTCGCTGCGAGTCACAACACTTTGAGCATTCAAAGTGACAGCGTTCTGTCTGGTTGGCACGCAGTGAATTTTGTTCGCGAATGGAGAGGTGACGTTCACTGGAACATCACCAAAGAAAAGAAACTTTCCGCTGGAGAAGCGTCAGTACTTCACAATGCATGGCTCGGCTACGAGGGTGACTGGCTCTCACTGTCGAGAGGTAATTCACAAGAAAGCATCGATGCTTCGTGGAAGCTCCTTGAAGAAAGAGGGCTCGCAGCTGAGCGCGTAGTAACTAAAGAAGGTTTAGCGCTGCGTCAAGAGATCGAAGACGAGACCGACACCAAAACGTCTCTCGTCTGGGAACTAGTTGGTCAAGAGAACTCAGTTCGATTCGCTGAGTTGTTTGAACCGCCATGCGTTGATCTGCTTAAGCGAGTGGACATTACGGCTGGGCCGAATTATCAGCCTGCTTCAAGAATTCACTGAGCAACGCAGTACTCCAAATTGGAGCGGACGACCGGGCTCGAACCGGCGACCTCGACCTTGGCAAGGTCGCGCTCTACCAACTGAGCTACGTCCGCGTGGTGGGTTCAATACTAGCCGACCAACTAGGAAAAGGAAAAATCTTTACGGGGCTGGCGAAGAGGCAATAAACGCTTCGACTTCTTCTCGCAAATAATCACGAAGCTTAGAAATATCTGGCATTGCTTCAGCGCAACCATAGATTCCGAATTCTAAATATTCTTCAAATCCGAGAACGGTGATGTTGAGTGCGAATGGGCCAAATAACGGACCCACCGGAGCTGCCGAGGCGACACGGTGACCACTCAGCCATAGAGGAAGAGGTGGCCCAGGCACTGAAGAGATCATGACGTTGGCCATTGGTGGAATCTTGTTAAACAGTCCGAAATTATGAATCAGCTTTCCACCGATCGCTAGAAGCGTTGGCCCCAGAGATTTAGTGATGTTTTGCAACATCTGCGCTCCGGCTTGGCGCTGCACTCCTACAGTTTTTTTCGAGTCGGCTGAAATTGCCTTGATTCGCTCTTCAGGATCATCGATGTTGGTGTGCAGGCGCACCAGCATGCCTGAAATCTGATTTCCCAGCGCTGCAGCTTCACCTTCTCCACGAACATTGATTGGAACAAATGCAATCAAATCTTTCTTGAGCGTTTCGCCGCGATCTTCTAGCAATCTACGAAGCGCACCACTCGATACCGCCATTACAAAGTCAGTGACCGATGCCCCTCTTGACTTTGCCGCCCTCTTCGAATCAGCCAGTGAAACCTGGAGACGGTGGAATTCTTTTTCGGTTCCAGATGCTGCATTCAGCGAAGTTCTCTTGGCTTCAAAGAGAGAAGGCTGGTCCGGAGTTGCTTTGTTCTTTCGACGAAGAATTGCAACCCTGACGACCGCACGAACAATTGTGTAGAGGCGAACAAACCAGGAGCGAACGTTTCTAATGGCGAGCGTTGGATCTTTGCGAATTTTTCCTATGCCTTGGCGAAGCAGTCCAAAGGAAGTAGTTACCGTTTCGTCTTCGACTTCTTCTGGCTTTGGAGCTGGTGGTCGCACTTCTGGAGAAATATCAAACAAACTTGCGAATGTTTCTGCACCTGAAACTCCGTCGGCGAGGGCGTGGTGAACTTTCAGAGCAACTGCTGCCCTGCCGTCTTGCATGCCTTCAATGACCAGCAGCTGCCAGAGAGGTCTCTTTGGCGAAAGTTGTTGCGACAAGAACTGAGAAATCAACTCATCAAATTGATCAGGAGTACCAGGTGCTGGAAGCGCAACTCTGATTACGTGCTTTTCAATTTCAATCTTTTTCTCATTAACCATGATTGGCCAGGTCATATCAAATGGTGCACGTACGAGTCGCTGGCTAAGGACAGGGATCTCGTGAAGTCGAGCTTCGATGTTGTTGCGGATTAATTCGTAGCGTTCCTTGGGGTCGGCAACGTCACCGAATTCGAGTTCAACAATGGCTCCGATGTTCATTGCCGAACCAGGAACTTCTAGAAGAACAAATGCGCTGTCGAGCGGATCAAGAAATTGTGTCATCGTCCCGTGCTCCCAAATCCACCTTCGCCCCGTGTTGCTTCGGGGAGTTCATCGACAAGGCTAAACGACACACTCGGAACCGCAAGAATTACTAGCTGCGCTATTCGGTCACCCTTTTTAACTTCGTAGTCATTTGTTGGATCAAGGTTGACCATTGCAACCTTTAACTCTCCGCGGTAGCCAGAGTCCACGAGCCCAGGGGCATTCGAACACGTAACCCCGTGCTTTGAAGCCAGACCACTACGAGGAAGAACGAAGCCACCATGGCCCTGTGGGATGGCAATAGCGACACCTGTTCCGACCATGGCCCTGCCACCTCCTGCCTTTAACACTGCGTCTTCAATCGCAACGAGGTCGCATCCAGCGTCACCTTCATTTGCGTATTTAGGAAGAACGGCATCTGGGTGAAGTGCCTTGGCAAGAATTTCCATAGGGCGAAGGCTACCCGTCACCGCACCCTTGGGGTTGTCAACTATTAGTAGTGTCGCAATGTGCTGGTTTGGATGGACTTAGAAATGACGGGGCTTGAGCCCTCGCGCCACGTCATTGTGGAAATTGCCACATTGATTACCGATGACCACCTAAACATTGTCGCTGAGGGACCAGATCTCGTGCTGCACGCATCACCTGAAGAGCTCAGTGAGATGGGCGACTTCGTAACAGAGATGCACAAGAAATCTGGACTACTTCCATTGATTGAAGCCTCGACAATCACTTTGGCCCAGGCCCAAGAGCAAACTCTCTCTTTTATAAAGCAGCACATCAGCGAACCACGAAGCGTTCCCCTATGCGGAAATTCAATTGGAACCGATCGACGATTCCTCCAGGAGTACATGCCCGAGCTTGAAGCGTTCCTGCATTATCGAAACATTGACGTTTCCACGCTTAAAGAGCTTGCTCGACGCTGGCACCCAGAAGTACTGGCATCAGTTCCTGATAAAGCCACGTCTCACCGAGCTCTCGACGACATCAGAGAATCGATTGCTGAACTAGTCCATTATCGCAATACCATGTTCCCTACACCGGAGAAATAAAAATGTCAGACACCGTACTTTCAATTCAAGAAGCCACTGCTCAAATGACCGCTGCCGGTCAAATGTTCGAAATAGAACGCGCCACGGTTAAGGGCGTTGAGATGAACGTCTGGAAGAACGCACCACAAACAATGGCTCAGGTTCTTGGAATGTCGCTCAACCACAGTGCTAAAGAATTCTTGGTTTACGAAGATCAGCGCTACACCTTCGAAGAGCACTACCGCGCAGCAGCAACGCTCGCACAGAGGTTTATTGATCTTGGAATTAAGAAGGGCGACCGCATCACCATTGCATCGCGCAACTTGCCCCAGTGGGTCATGAGCTTCTGGGGTGCAATTCTCTCTGGTGCGGTGGTGGTTCCCCTCAACGCCTGGTGGACCACAGACGAGTTGGAATACGGACTAAGCGACTCAGGAACTTCAATCGCCATTGTCGACGAAGAGCGCTTTGCACGCATTTCGCCTTTTATGGATTCACTTCCAGAACTCACAACCGTGATTGTCCTCAATGACAATCCGAAAAAGCCGCTAAACCTCGCCAACACAAATTCACGAGTGGCAGTCAAGAGCTTTGAAGAAGTACTCGGAACTGTTGATCCAGCACAAACCCCTCCAGAAGTTCCTATGGACACCGATGACGACGCGACAATGTTCTACACCTCTGGTACAACCGGCAAGCCAAAGGGTGCAGTAGGAACACACCGCAATGCTCTTTCCAACATGATGAGCTTGTTCTTCGTTGGACAGCGCGCCACACTTCGCTATGGCAACGCCAATCTTGACGATGATGGCAATCCGGTGCAGGGTTCAGCAATGCTCAACATTCCGCTTTTTCACGCAACAGGGTGTCTAGCCACAATGCTCGTGAACACCGCTTCGGGCGGAAAGCTTGTCCTATCGCACCACTTTGATCCGACCTTGGCATTAGAGATGATCCAGAACGAAAAAATCACTCAAATCGGTGGCGTTCCGGCAATTGCGATGCAACTGCTCGATCACCCAAACTTCGCTGACTACGACACTTCGTCAATCCGCTCAGTTTCATACGGTGGAGCACCACCACCACCTGAACTTGTAAAGCGCATTCGAGCCGCATTCCCTAAGGCCCAGCCTGGAAATGGATACGGCCTCACTGAAACGTCGGCTGCGGTTGCTCTAAACAATGGCGCTGACTACATTGCCAAGCCTGCGAGCTGCGGGCCGGCAGTTCCAACGTGTGAAGTTGCAATCGTGCCTGAAGACTTTGAAGGTGACGAGCCAAGCGCAGATCTTCCAAAGGGTCCAGAGGTTCGTGGAGAGCTATGGATCAAGGGTCCAAATGTTGTCCGTGGTTACTGGAACAAGCAAGAAGCAACCGACAAGGCCTTCACTAAGGGCTGGTTGCACTCTGGCGACATTGCACGTATTGACGAAGAGGGATTCATCTTCATTGTTGACCGTGCGAAGGACATGATTATTCGTGGTGGAGAAAACGTGTACTCAGTAATTGTTGAGGCCGCAATCTTTGAGCACGCAGATGTTGCCGACTGCGCAGTAGTTGGTGTTCCTCACCCATCGCTTGGTGAAGAAGTCGCTGCAGTGATTGTTCTTCGACCTGGAAGGGTTATTGAGGGTGAAGAAATCTCACGCCACGTGGCCCAACGCCTTGCGAAGTTCCAAGTTCCGACAAAGGTGATCTTTCGAACCGAACCACTTCCGCGTAATCCTCAGGGCAAAGTTCTAAAGAGAGAACTACGCGACAGCATTCTCGACTAAAGATTCATACTTTAATACTACTTCTGGTAGTATTAAAGTATGAAAATAAGTATGAGCTTGCCAGATGAAGATGTCCGATTCCTCGACGCTTATGCAGAAGAAAAGGGTCTCGCCTCTCGTTCGGCCGCGCTCCACAAAGCTGTACGCCTACTTCGAGCCAATGGGCTTGCTTCTGCTTATGAATCTGCATGGTTGGAGTGGAATGAAGAATACGAAGCATCCTGGGACGCAACATCCAGTGACGGGATTCTCTAAGTGCAACGCGGCGAAATCTATTTAGTAAATCTTGAGCCAGCGCTAAGTGGTGAAGCCAACAAGCAACGCCCAGCTGTCATTGTCAGTAACGACGGAGCCAACAGTTCTGCTGAGCGAAATGGCTTTGGTGTGATCAGTGTTGTTCCCGTAACTTCCAACGTAACTCGAATTCACCCTTTTCAGGTGCTGTTAATGGCAGAAGCGACTGGCTTGAGTGTTGATTCAAAAGCCCAAGCTGAACAAGTTCGCTCGATTTCAGTGAAGAGACTCGGTTCGCCAATTGGTGAAGTGCCCCAGAACGTCATGGAAGCAATCGACGAAGCCCTTCGGATACACCTAGCGCTGTAATTTTGTTCTGAGTAATAAAAAAGCGGCCGCTCGAAAGCGGCCGCTTTTTTATTGGTAAAAGAATTACTTGTTTGGCTGTGGTGTTACGCGTAAGTAGTCCTTGAGCTTCTTGAAGCCCTTAGGGAACTTAGTTACAGCGTCTTCGTCACTGATTGAGTTAACGATAATTACATCTCCACCATCAACCCAGTTAACTGGAGTTGCTACTGAGTAGTTTGCAGTCAACTGAAGTGAGTCAAGTACACGAACAACTTCGTCGATGTTTCGACCAGTTGATGCAGGGTAGGTAAGAGTTAGCTTTACTTTCTTGTCTGGCCCAATAACGAACACGCTGCGAACAGTGAGTGTGTCGTTTGCGTTTGGGTGGATCATGTCGTAAAGGTTTGCAACAGTCTTTGACTCGTCACCAATAAGTGGGAAGTTAAGAGCTGTGCCCTGAGTCTCAGCAATGTCTGCCTTCCACTTGTCGTGTGAAGCAACATCGTCTACTGAAACACCAATGATCTTGGTGTTGCGCTTGTCGAAGTCAGCCTTACGAGCTGCAAAGCCACCAAGTTCGGTAGTGCAGACAGGTGTGAAGTCCTTAGGGTGTGAGAACAAGATGCCCCAGCCGTCGCCGAGCCATTCGTGAAAGTTGACTGTTCCTTCGGTGGTCTCCGCGGTAAAGTCCGGGGCCACGTCACCAAGACGAATCGCCATTTGATACTCCTTCGAGTGAAAAACTCAGTCCTTTGACTGAGTTCCTTTACTGTAGTGGATATATCTGAATTGTTGCAAATGTCTATGGGATTTGTAGGTTATTGCACGCAGAGCCTCAAAACCCTGTGAAACTAGAGGAATGTCCGAATCGCAGAACCCGACTGTTGCCGCGTTTGACCTAGATGGAACACTCAGCGAAGGTGGGAGCGTCGTTCACTGGTTGCGCTTTATTGCGGGCACACGTGCCACCTATTCAGCCGGACTTTCACTTATCACTCCCCTCACTATTGGCGCAATCAAAAGTGGTTCAGCCGCCGACAACGCAAAAGAACGTTTATTTCACAAACTTCTTGCGGGTAGAGATGTCACTGAAGTTCAGGCAAGGTCTCGAGAGTTCATTCTTCACCACTTAGAAACCAATGGCCGCGCTCACGTGATTGCACGCTTGAGATGGCACCTCGATCAAGGCCACAAGGTGGTAATTGTTTCTGCATCACCTCAGCTCTACGTCGATGTTGTTGGCGAAACGTTTGGGGCGAACGGCGGATGTGGAACTCGACTTGGAGTTGACGCGAGAAACAAACTGACCGGAATGTATTTAGGGAAGAACTGTCGTGGCTCAGAGAAAATTCGCCGCCTCAACGAATGGATTTCAGAGCAGGGCTTTGCTTCTAAGCCAGTGGTCTACGCGTACGGAAACTCACGGGGCGATCTAAAGATGCTTACCAGTGCTGATCACGGCTACGACTGCGGCAAGCTCGGTCGCTTCGGTGCGCTGAAGAACTTCAGTCGCCTCGAGGCGTAACTACTGCTCGATTGAAGAAGAAATTTCTACGATGCCGCTTTCGCGACCTTCGTAGATAATCTGCATCGAAGCAGCTTGTTCCTTCCAAGAAATAACGGTTGATCCACGTTGGTCAACAATGCCAACGTTGATGTCGTAGACACCGTCGAGCAATGGAAGCTGGGCAATATCAAGACCAATGCGATTTGACCCTTGCTTCAAATTGACTGGCGAACCCTGTGGGTCGCTTCGACTCACCAGCAGTCCGGTGCGAGTAAAAATTTCAAACATGAAGTTTCCGCTGTACGCCTGCTCAGCGCTTAGATTCACGTCAAGGTGAATACCAGCGCCACTTCTCACATCGAATGAACCGCTTGGTGTGGTCACTGAATCAATGTTGATGTTCGCCTGCGTTCCAGCGACATCATTGGCATGGGCATCTTCTAACTGATGCTCACGAAATACGCGAAGTGCTTCACTCGCCGGGCCGTCGGCAATCATGAGTCCTGAATCAAGCACAATGGCACGATTACAAAGTGCGCGGACCTGATCCGCGTTATGGGTAACTAGAAGAATCGAGCGTCCTTCTTCTTGGAATTTCTTGATGCGATCAATGCACTTTTGCTGAAAACGCTCATCACCAACGGCAAGCACCTCGTCAACCACCAGAATGTCAGGGCTCACACTCACCGCAACGGCAAAGGCCAAACGAACATACATTCCGCTCGAGTAGAACTTGACTTGAGTGTCAATGAATTGTTCGATTTCGCTGAAGGCCACAATCTCGTCGAAGATGCGATCAACCATCTTGCGAGAAAAGCCGAGCATGGCGCCATAGAGATAGACGTTGTCGCGACCAGACAGTTCCCCTTGGAATCCTGCTCCTAGCTCGAGCAACGCAGCGAGGCTTCCGCGAAGTCGAATCTCACCTGACGAAGGTTGCAAGACGCCACAGATGCACTTCAGGAGTGTCGATTTTCCAGATCCGTTATGTCCAACAATGCCAACTGTTTCACCTTCTGCGATTGTGAAGTTGACGTTGTTGAGTGCACTAAAGAGTTCTGTTGTGCCAGATTTTGGATGAAGAAGGCGCTCTTTAAGCGTCTGGTGACGTTCATGATGAATCTTGAAGCTCTTGGAAATGTTGTCAACTTCAATAACGTTCGCCATTAGAGCTCCGACTCAAAGTTGGTTTCAAGACGGCCGAAGATGACTTCTGCCACGAGGAAGAAGATAATCATGATCCCAACGAGGCCTGCATTGATTTCAAAGAATTTTGTCATCGACCACGTTGGCAAGACTTGCATCAGCGCGTGTGGGGCCACGAGAGAATGGACTGACGTATCGCCATAAAAAATACGCTGGAACGTCAAGATAACTGGCGTCAGCGGATTTAAGAAGTACAAAAACGTCAGGCCATGGCGATGGAGTGCTGGAGACAGCGTGTTTTCGTAGGAGTAAACAATCGGTGTCATGTAGAACCACAGCTGCAAGATCACTTCAATGAGGTGCTTTACATCTCGCATGTACACCGTGATGGCGGACATGAGCATGGACATCGCTGCGCTAAAGAGATAGAGCGCAATAAACGAAATTGGCATCAACCATATGAAGTTCCATGCTGGTGCGTGTCCGGCAATCAACAAGAAGATTGCAAGGACTCCTACTTGAATGACGAAATAAACAACGGAGGCGCCCACGTTGGCGAGCGCCAAAATTTCACGCGGAAACGAAACCTTCTTTACGAGTCCGGCTCGGTCAACAATTACCCCGGTCGCAGTGTTAACTGAAGTTTGATACATGTTCCAAGCAATTAGTCCAGAGAACAGGTAAATGACGAAATTAGGAATTCCGTTCTTCAGAAAGATCGAAAAGACCAAGAAGTAGATACAGAGCGAAAGCGCTGGAGAAATCATTGACCACAAGAGACCGAGCGAAGATCCTTTGTACTTAATCTTGATGTCAGAAAGAATCAGGTTTACGAGGAGCTCACGTCGATTAACGAGGTTTTTCAGCCGAGCAAGCAACCCGGGTCGGACACTGACAACGCGTACTGGTGCATCATCGAGTGAACGTCGAACGCCGCCGTCCGACGTAGCTTCGCTCACTAGTCGCCTTTAGTTAACGCCGAGTGCTCGATGACAGCGTCAATGAATCCGTATTCAAGCGCTTCTTCTGGTGAGTACCAACGGTCACGTTCTGAGTCAGCGAGAATCTTTTCGAGCGGCTGGCCGGTGTGGCGAGCTGTCAACTCAGCAAGGCGGTGACGTGACTTGGCGAAGTCTTCCGCCCAAATTGCGATGTCGGTTGCTTGACCCTTGAAAACTCCACCACCGGTGTGTGGTTGGTGCATCAAGATTCGAGTGTTAGGTAGTGAGAAGCGCTTGCCCTGGGTTCCGGCACAAAGAAGGAACTGACCCATTGATGCAGCCATTCCGAAACAGATTGTTCGAATGTCGTTGCTGACGTACTGCATGGTGTCGTAGATGGCGAGGCCGTCTGAAACAGATCCACCAGGAGAGTTGATGTAGATGCTGATGTCCTTGGTTGGGTCATCTGCTTCTAGGAGCAACAGCTGTGCGCAGACCCTATTAGCCATATCGGTGTCAACCGCTGAGGTGCAAAAGATGATTCGATTGCGTAAAAGTCGGTTGGTTAGGTCGTTATTGCCGAAGTAATCGGCCATTGATGTGTCACTCATACGTCCAATCTACCGTGCCCGCTCCAGACACCCTGCCGATTTCGCCTAGAGTAGAAACCCTGCGGGCGTGGCGGAATTGGCAGACGCGCTGGTTTTAGGTACCAGTTCTACGGAGTGTGGGTTCGAGTCCCTCCGCCCGCACCAAGTTTTTAAAGTTTCCCTTGCTATTTGCCAATGGGTCGTAGTAACGTTGTATTTGCTGTTTCGCCGCAACATCGCGGTAGAGACCGATTCGATATGAAACTTCGAGTTGGGCTCATCTCAACTTGTAGGAGTTTCTATGTCCATGACCTTTGCCGACCTCGGCGTGCCATCAAACCTTGTAGAGCGTCTCGCTTCACGCGGTATTTCTGAAGCATTCCCGATCCAAGAAGCATCCATCCCTGACGCCCTCGCGGGTAAAGACGTTGTCGGAAAGGCCGCAACGGGATCTGGAAAGACTCTCGCCTTCGGTCTTCCCCTGCTCGCCCGCCTCGAAAAGGCTCGCCCACGCAAACCTACGGCCCTGATCCTTGTTCCTACACGTGAGCTTGCCGCTCAGGTGCAAAAGGAACTCGCACAGTTGACCGAAGACAAGGGTCGTCGCATCATCACTATCTACGGTGGTACTTCGTACAACATTGCTCGTAAGGCACTCAACTTTGGTGTTGACGTTGTTGTTGCTTGCCCAGGTCGTCTAGAGGACATGCTCGAACAACGTGCCTTTGACCTTCAGAGCTGCACCACTGTTGTTGTTGACGAAGCTGACCGTATGGCTGACATGGGCTTCTTGCCTTGCGTACGTCGCATCATCTCAGCTACTGCTCCTAACCGTCACGTCATGTTGTTCTCAGCAACAATGGGACCAGACGTTAAGTCACTCGTAAAAGAATTCACTAACGATGCCGTTATCCACGACGTTGTTGGAGAAGAAGCTCCTAGTGATGTTGACCACTTCTTCTGGCGTGTTCCACGTGACCAGCGTCCACAGATGACTGCTGACATTGTTGAAGAATACGACCGCGCAATTGTCTTCACCCGTACCAAGCACGGTGCTGACCGTCTTGCTCGTCAACTCGAAGAGCGTGGTATTTCTGCAGTCCCCCTTCACGGAGACCGCACACAAGCTCAGCGTGAACGCGCACTTCGCAGCGTTAAGAGTGGCCAGGTTCGTGTACTAGTTGCAACTGACGTTGCTGCTCGTGGAATTCACATTGACCTACTCCCAGTAGTGGTTCACTACGATCCACCAGCCCAGGCAACTGACTACCTTCACCGTTCTGGTCGTACTGGCCGTGCCGGTAACACTGGTGCAGTTATTTCACTCGTTGGTGAAGATGTAATTGGTCAAGTGAAGCGTCTCCAGAAGGCTCTTGGCATTCCAACAATGATCGAACCACGAGAAGACGCACCGGCAATTCGCCTTGGTGCTGTTGACGACGTTGCAGCGACTGAGCGTCTTGATGACCGTGGAGGCAAGGGTCGCTCGGAGCGCTCATCTTCACGTGACCGTGACCGTGGTCCTCGTAGTTTCGGTGACCGTGACCGTGGTGCTCGTTCTGAGCGCAGCTTCTCTGACCGTGCTCCTCGTGGAGACCGTCCAGAGCGTGGATTCGCAGACCGTGCCCCTCGTGGAGACCGCCCAGAGCGTGGATTCGCAGACCGTGACCGCGCAGCACGTCCAGACCGCGGCAACGACCGTCGTCCAAGTCGTGACTTCGCAGACCGTTCTGCATCACCTCGTGGCGGTAAGGAAAAAGAAGGTACCGTTAGTTTCTTTAACGACTCAAAGGGATTTGGGTTCGCAAGCGACGACAAGGGTGACGACTTGTTCATTCACTTCTCTTCAATCCAAGGTGACGGCTTCAAGTCACTGAGCGAAGGCCAGAAGATCACATTCGAAGAGGCCGAGGGTCCAAAGGGCCGCGAAGCTCGCAACGTACGCGTTGTTGGTGGCGGACGTTCACGCCGCTAGAGTTTGTGACCATGTCTGAAAAACCACTCGTAGAACCACACATTGGCCCTGCCCCCGACGACCTTCTTATTGAAGAGATCGTTGTTGGTAGTGGCGACGAAGCAACAGCAGGTCAAACCGCGGTTGTCCACTATGTAGGAATTTCTGCCTCAACGGGCGAAGAGTTCGATGCATCGTGGAACCGTGGTGACACATTCTCATTCCCACTTGGAGCTGGTTACGTAATCCAGGGCTGGGACCGAGGCGTTGTTGGAATGAAGATTGGCGGACGTCGTCGTCTTGTTATTCCTTCACACCTTGGCTACGGAGATCAGGGTGCAGGCGGAGTAATCAAGCCAGGTGAAACACTTATCTTCGTTGTTGACTTACTCGCGCTTCGCTAGTTCGAAGAATCAAGGGCCAGCATTCGCTGGAAGTCACCGTATCGTTCGCAACAGATTTCTGAAAGAAGTCGCAGACGGTCATTGGGGTTAGCCAAGCTAAGAACCTTGAACTGATCAAGTATTGACATTGGTGTCATTGCGCATAACTGCCAGCTTCGAATCTTTGGATCGCTATCCATTTCACAGTTCGACCTGGTGTAATCATCGGAGTTAATTTCACTCTGTAGAGCTCGAAGCGCTTTTACCGCTGACTCAGTTGAGCGCAGCAATGTTTCATCAATGCCACAATCCGTACAGTGACGTTCTTGCACAATGGCTTGCGGGTAGGGATCGTCTTGGAGCCACTCAACAACTTCGCAACACTCAATCCCCTCAACTACGAGAAGAGATGTGCCGTCACTAGTCTTCTGGCTGGCAACGATCTTTACTACGGTTCCGTTGCCGAGGCGCACGTCGCCACCACCAACTTCTGAGCCACGTTCGATCAAAGTTGTGCCAAAGGTTCCCTCGCTATCAAGGTCTAAAAGCATCTGCTGATAGCGGGGTTCAAACACATAAAGCCCAGCCGTTTGATAAGGGAAGATGACCATCCCGAGCGGGAACATTGGGAGTCTTTTGGCGGTCACGTGACCAGCCTAAAGGTGAAAAATCTGTGAACTAACGCTTTTCTAAAGCTTCTGCGAGCGATCGAAGGGCATTGCCACGGTGCGAGGTGGCATTCTTCTCATCCAAAGTCATTTCAGCCAGCGTTTTGCCACCAGCGTGCGACGGCAAGAAGACTGGGTCGTATCCGAAGCCATTGCTTCCCTTGGCCTCAGTGCCAATAGTGCCCTCTAGGACGCCTTCAACGCTGAGAGAAGTTCCGTCGGGGTAGGCAACGCAGATAACTGTCCTAAACCTCGCCGTGCGCGGTGCACCAACACCAGAGAGGTTGCTGAGTAACTTGACGACATTGTCTTCATCACTTGCGCCAAGGCCGGCGTAGCGAGCGCTGTAGACCCCGGGCTCACCATCTAGGGCGTCCACAAAGAGTCCAGTGTCATCGGCAACGGCAGCGTGTCCGGTTGCCTCGACGAGAGCTCGGGCTTTAAGAAGTGCATTGCCCTCAAGGGTGGTTTCAGTTTCATCTACGTCTGGAACGTCAGCTGGTCGCGGAAGGACGTTGATGTTGAGTGCGCTGAGAACCGACTCCATCTCCACTTTTTTGTGGGGATTGGCGGTAGCTAAAACAAATGTGATCATCGAGGAGATGGTGGTGTTGCAAGAACTGCACGTTGCGCGCTGTGAATAGCGCTGATGCCACTTTGTGCCAAGTCGAGCAATTGACTTAACTCTTCTCTAGAGAAGGCTTCTTGTTCTGCAGTCCCCTGCACTTCCACAAATCGACCAGCACCAGTCATTACAACGTTCATGTCGGTGTCTGCGCGTGAGTCTTCTTCGTAAGGGAGATCGAGCATGGGAACGCCGCCAATGATGCCAACAGAAATCGCCGCTACAAAGTCACTCAGTGCGTGCTCTTTGATTGTCCCCTTCTGAACAAGGCGAGTGATTGCGTCATGGAGAGCAACGTATCCTCCACAAATTGAAGCAGTGCGTGTTCCACCATCAGCTTGGAGCACGTCACAGTCAACCGTTATTGCGAGGTCCGGAAGAAGTTCGAGACGAGTAACAGTGCGAAGTGAACGTCCAATGAGGCGCTGAATTTCTTGGGTGCGTCCAGACTGCTTTCCCTTGGCGGCTTCGCGGTTATTGCGCTCTGGCGTAGAACCAGGAAGCATTGAGTACTCAGCGGTGACCCATCCCTTGCCAGATCCCTTTAGCCAACGTGGAACGTCTTCTTCAACTGACGCGGTGCAGAGAACTTTTGTGCGACCAAAGCTAACCAGGACTGAACCTGCTGCCATGTCGGTGTAGTCGCGTACAAATGAGAGTGGTCGGGCCTGATCTGGGGTTCGGCCATCGGCGCGCTGAACTGACATGGGACTCCTTAAAAACACCGTGTTGTGCGTCTTAACGGTAGCGGAGATTTAGAAGTAAATGATTTTCTTGGCCCGTTCAACGACTTCATCAATGTCGTCGCTCCAGGCGCCAGTTGACAAGTACTTCCAGCCATCGTCGCAGGCAATCGTGACAATTGTTGCTTCTTGGTCGTCAGGAATCGTGTTGGCACACTTCACAGCACCAGACATGATGGCTCCAGAAGAAATGCCTACAAAGAGACCCACTTCAGTCATGCGTCTCGTCCACTCAATTGATTCTTTTGGTCGAACAATTACCTTGCGGTCGAGCAATGCTTCGCCACCAGCGTCAATAAAGATTGGTGGGATGTAACCATCATCGAGGTTGCGAAGTCCATCAACCATTTCACCACTCGGTGGTTCAATGGCCCAGATTTGAGTGCCAGGCTTCTGCTCTTTTAGAAATTTGCCAACACCCATCAATGTTCCAGAAGTTCCAAGTCCCGCTACGAAGTGCGTAATCTCAGGAACGTCTCGAAGAATTTCTGGACCCGTAGTCGTGTAGTGCGCCATTGGATTCGCTGGGTTCGCGTACTGATACAAAAATACCCAGTCAGAATTTTCTGCACTGAGCTTTTGCGCCAGGCGCACTGCCCCATTGGATCCCTCGCTACCGGGCGAGTCAATGATCTCTGCTCCCCAGGCAAGCAGCAACTGACGTCGCTCTGGTGACACGTTTGAAGGAAGAACAACTTTTAGGTGGTAGCCACGCAGGCGACACACCATTGCGAGTGCGATTCCAGTATTACCCGATGAAGGCTCGATGAGAATCTGACCGGGCTTTCCAGGTATCAAAATGCCATCTCGCTCAGCAGCTTCAATTAGTGAATATGCAATGCGGTCTTTGACAGAACCAGCCGGATTGCGACCTTCAAGCTTGGCAAGAATTTTAACGTTCGGCTTTGGTGAAAGCGCACTGATGTCAATGACTGGCGTATTGCCAATTAGTTGAAGAACTGAATCAAAACGAGCCACTACTGAGCTCCACCTGCAACTGCAGGAAGCAAGGTGACTTCATCGCCGTCAGCAACCGGTGCGTCAACGCCACCGAGGTAACGAACATCGTCGTCGTTGATGTAAACGTTCAAGAATCGGTGAAGAGTGCCGTCTTCATTAAGAAGTTGAGGCTTAACAACTGGGTACGCATCAGTGATCTGCTTAAGCACTCCACCAATTGTTGTGGCGTCGGTGTCAAGAACTGCAAGTCCGCCCATTGCTTGGCGAAGCACTGTTGGAATTCGGATTACTGCAGACATGGTGTTCCTAACTCGATCTAATAGATGACTAACTTAGTCAACTTTAGTGGTACTTCGCAATAGCGTGACCAAAAAGGATCCTCTAGTACCTAAGTACGCTTGAAGAGTGGCCAGGGCTAAACAAATCCAAGCACGGCGTGACAAAAAGAAGGAAGACGCCAAAAAAGGTGACCAAATCGTCGCCTCAAATCGTCGCGCCCGTCATGATTTCGAATTAGTAGAAACCATGGAATGTGGCATGGTTCTCACCGGCACTGAGGTGAAATCACTTCGCCAGGGCAAAGCTCAAATCGGAGAAGCGTTCGCGAGAATTGAAAATAACGAAATCTGGATTTATCAAATGCACATCCCACCTTGGGTGAATGCGGTGGGTTTTGGAACACATGATCCAGACCGGAAACGAAAGCTCCTCGCCCACCGTCGCGAGATCGACAAGTGGTGGGACCAGACTCGCATGCAACCACTCACGATTGTCGCCACCAAGGTGTACTTCAAAGATGGAAAAGCCAAGGTGGAAATTGCTCTCGCTAAGGGTCGAAAGCAGCAAGACCGCAGAGAAGCGCTGAAGAAACGAGACGCTGAACGAGAAATTCAGCGAACCACTCGCAACATCGAAAAATTCAGTTAAGCGTCACACACTTTTCGTTTACTTTTCGGCCTGTTCACAGACCAATACTTCATACTTGGTGTGCCCCCTATAAGGAGACACATGTCGTACATCGAATCATATCTTTACTGGATTAAAGAATCGACTGAACATGCCAATGTCGAAGCGATTAACTCGAAAGTTCGCTCGTATCGTGGCCGCGACACATCGATTGAAGATGAATTTCACACACGCCCCTGGACTCGCTGGACCTATTTTTAAGTCATAAGTCGAGCAAATCATTCAGAAGCGCTTCGCCACTCGGCCTCCCGTTGGAATTCTGGTTAACAGAAGGTATGCTTATTACGCAGCTAAAGCAGCTGCTAAATCCATGGGGATGAATTGTTTCGACAGAAGTCGTCGAGGTGAGTGAAGCGAGCCGTGGTCTCAGGATCCACGTTAAAGAGCCTGAACAAATAAATAAACGCCAAGCCTCAGCTTGCGCTTGCTGCTTAGGTAGCAACATCCACCTAGACCCAGTCCTGCGGTTTAGTAAATGGGTGTCATAAAAGTAGGACTTACCAACGAGACTCGCTAGTGGTTTCGATGGGACAACTTAGCTAGATACGGTGCGTCTTCGGTGTTGACAGTAGAGCCGCTCCCGACAATTTCCTGTCGACTGCGCTCGGAGAAGAATCATTAAGAAGCTACTGGACCCGGGCTCGATACCCGGCATCTCCACGAAAGTAAAACCCGTACCGCGAGGTGCGGGTTTTACTTATTTATGACGACTATTTTTTAACCTTCGGAGCAGTGACAACGAAGTTGTCCCCTCGACGCTTTATCTTCCAGCCTTGCCAAGAAAATTTCTCAATACCGCTTATTCCATCAACCAGCACCTGCCTCGCAAGTATTCCTTTCACAGCTTTCGCATCGTGACCCGCGGCGCCTGATCCATCACTGGACGCGAAGACAACGTGAACAACATTGGCAACGCCAGACAGCTGTTCAAAGTCAATTGCTGCTTCATGTTCTTTTGGAAGCAAGTTAATAACTGTTTTGTTACGCAACGTGTTCATAAGCGCAGTAGTGAGGGGTTCCTTCCAAAACTGGCCAACATTGCCAAGTGGCGAAACTGAAATGTCCATCTTCAGTCGATAGTCCGCTACCAAATCTTCTCCGGTTGTTATTCCATAAAGACCCGATGGCACGAGTAAGCGTTTGCGCTGTGCACTTGAAAGTGATGCAGGCTCTAAGTGCCCCCAGACAACTCCGGTGTAGCGCTGATGCGCAGGAAGCAGCAATGGCTTTGCCGCGCAGAGAGCTTTCGTTGCCACCATGGCGCGGTCTAGTAAATCACCACGAACTTTGAGGAGTTTTGCAAGCTCTGATTTAGTTCCTTTAGAGACAGCACTGCGTAGTGCGCTGACTACTTTCTTTCGCTCACTCGCAAGAAGTGTGTCAAATTCTCCAGCCTTTGCAGTGAGGCGACCACCCTCTGCTTTGCCCTCAGAAGGTGGCACAAGTACAAAGACGTTTTCACTCACCGGACTACGGTACCGGCTGGCAGTTAGGCAGCGTTCAATACCTCAAGGTTTATTCCATGAGCTTGAAGAAAGTGGCGAACCTTAATGACTTGATCATCAGTCAGATCCTTCGGACGAGTTGATCCGAATGAAGTCACCACTTCATCAACAGTGACCGCCCAGTTACCACTGTGCGTTTCGTGCACAACCCCAAAGCGGGCCAGCAGAACTAAAACGTCATGCCATTTAATGTTGTGGTTTAACGGGTGACCGAAAATTTTTTGTGCGGTAGTTCGGTGACTGTGATCAAGCTTGACTGACATGATTTCTCCCTCTTTGAGGGACGAGGTTTTCTTCCCTCGTTTGCACTCTCTACCCTTTAGAGGCTCTTGTCAAGTAATGCGACGAGTTCTACGTGCTCTGTCATCGGAAAAAGGTCAAAAGCCTCTAATTTCTTCAGCTCATAGCCACCCGCCAAGAGGAGTTTGAGATCTCTAGCGAAGGTTGCAGCGTCACATGAGACATAGACCACTCGACGTGGTTCACGTCGAACCAGTGCGTCAACAACACCCTTAGCGAGACCACTGCGAGGTGGGTCAAGCACCACAACGTCACCAGGGGCAACTGAGTCATTTATAGAACGAGGCGTAACTGCCCATTCCTTTACCTTTAAGTGGCGAATTCCGTCACCGTTCTGGCGAGCATCTCGCACTGCGTAAGCAGAGGATTCGACTGCAGTAACTTTTCCGGTCGGACCAACAGCCTTCGCGAGCGGAACAGCAAAGAGACCAACTCCGCTGAAGAGGTCAACAACGTGGTCACCAGTCTTCACGTCAGCAAATTCAAGAACTTTTGAAAGGAGCATCTCGGGGGCATCTTGGTGAGATTGCCAGAACGCACGTGGACCAACTGAGAAGTAGTGGCCCTGTACTTCGACTCGTGACTGTGTTGAAGGCTCGAGCGGTTCACCATGAAGTGAAGTGATTTCATAGATTGTTCCGCGATGCGTTTCACGTCGTGATACGGCAAAAGGTTCTCCGTCGCCTATTGCTCGAAGCTCTACTTCTTCTGCTCCATCCCACGATGTCTGAAAAGCTGGCGCAAACTTGGAGTTAGCGATCCAGCAAGCATCAATGGCGATTAGTTCATGTGAGCGAGAGAGGTGAAGACATAATTGGCCGTCTTCATTGACCGAACAGCGAAGACGGGTACGAGATCCTTCACCGCTACCTTCTGGTGCGCTGATGGTGACGTCATAGTCAATCCCAGCAATGCGCTTCAAATGCTCTGTGACGAGTGCTTTTTTCCAGTTGTACTGAGCTGCCTTAGATGCGTGCTGCAAGTCACAGCCTCCACAACCACCCGGGTAAGCGAAATTGCAAGGAGCCTTTACGCGCTCAGGGCTAGCTTCAAGAACTTCAACCGCATCACCACGAGAAAAGCTGGCAGTTGTTTCAGTGACTCGAACATTGACGAATTCACCTGGAAGGGTGTGGCGAACAAAGACAACGCGTCCATCTGGGAGTCGACCTACGGCGCCGCCAGTTGCTGGGCGTTCAATATGTACGGGCACAGGG
>Ga0208105_1000093_pt1 | contig 40527 bp, 40 predicted proteins | sample CryBogCBE16Jul07_FD_184574 | JGI IMG/M metagenome (GOLD analysis project Ga0208105, IMG submission 184574) | Freshwater microbial communities from Crystal Bog, Wisconsin, USA - CBE16Jul07 (SPAdes) | ecosystem: Environmental > Aquatic > Freshwater > Lake | place: Crystal Bog, Wisconsin, USA... | reverse complement strand
AGATCACGTAGACCGCATGTGATGGCTCTCGCTCAGACATTCGTTACCTCTTCGTTAAATGATTTTGAAAGCTTTTCAACGAGTGTTCGTTGCTCCTTATTTAACTTCTTCGGAATAACAACGTCAACTGTTACGAGGAGGTCGCCAACGGGATGCTTTCCACCAGCAGGAACGCCACGGCCACGAACACGCAGTGTTGAGCCACCTTGGGTACCTGCAGCTATTTTCAATGTCACTGGCTCATCAAGAGTTGGAACTTCTACGGTGTCGCCGAGCATCGCTTGCATTGGAGAAATTTTCACAGTCGTTGTGACGTGTCGGTTCTTTCGGCCAAATACTTCGTCAGTGCCAGCGTGGATGTCAACGAAGAGATCGCCTGCAGGACCGCCGCCCGCACCAGGATTACCCTTACCCTTTAAGCGGATTCGTTGACCATCAATTACACCAGCGGGGATGCGTACATTTACGCGGCGAGATGATGGTTCACGACCAGTCCCGTGACACTTCGCACATGGAGTAACAATTCGTCCACCCTTGCCGTGACACGTCGGGCAAACGCTCGACATTCCAAATCCACCTTGATCATTGTTAAGAACACCGCGACCTTGACATGTTTCACACGTTACGAAGCCGCTACCTGGCGCACCACCTCTTCCACCACAGGTGTGACAAGCATCGTTACTTGGAAGCGGCACAGTGGTTGTTACGCCAAAGACAGCGTCGCGAAAACTTATGTGGAGTGCAGTTTCAATGTCGGCGCCTCGTTGTGCACGAGACCTGCGACCTTGGTTCCCAAAAAGTCCTCCGAAGATGTCACCCAAGTCACCAACATTGCCTTGATTGAAATTGAAGTTCTGTGGACCTCCACGTTGCTGTCCACCAAAACCAGCTGCCGATGGTCCCATCTTTCGAACGTCGTCATACTCTTTGCGCTTCGCGGCGTCACCTAATACGTCGTAGGCAACTGAAATTTCTTTGAACTTATCTTCAGACCCCTTATTGGTGTCTGGGTGATGTTCTTTCGCGAGCTTTCGATACGCACGCGTAATTTCTTTGTCAGTTGCGCTTGGCGTAAGTCCAAGGACCTTGTAGTAGTCCTTATCGAACCACTCCCTCTCGGCCATTTAACCCTTCACTCTCACCATTGCTGGGCGAAGAACAGTTCCCTTCCAGCGGTATCCGGCTCGAAGGACTTCATCAATGACTTGACTGTCCCCGTCACCCTCAACGTGTGCGACTGCATCATGAACTTGTGGATCAAACTCTGCACCAACGGCGTCAATACGCTCGAGGCCATCCTTGCTGAGCGTGTCAAGAAGAAGGGCGCGTGACTGAATGAGTGCTGCTGATTCTTCTGATGTTGACTGTGAAAAGTGCGCAAGTGCAAGGTCAAATGCGTCTAGCACTGGTAGCAACTTCACAACAACGTCTCCCGCAGAGCGAATAGCCGCATCTTCAGAAGACTTCAGAACGCGCTTGCGGTAGTTCTCAAAGTCAGCTTGAAGATGTTGCAGTGCATCGCGATATTCATCACGCTCACGCTGAGCTTCACTGAGCTCGTCCACGATGTGGATGACCTGCTCTTCAGCAGCAGTCACCACATCGCTTTCGAAGATTTCGTCGCTCATAATTACTCAACAATTTCAGCGTCGACAATGTCCTCGTCGTTGCTTTGAGGAGCTGACTCACCATTGTTTGCTTGAGCTGCCTGCTCGTAGAGACGCTGGCTAAAGCTTTGGCTAGTAGTGAGCAACTTCTCTGTTGCATTCTTGATCGCTTCAGTGTCGGTTCCGCTAAGAGTTTCCTTTAGAGCGCTAAGGGCAGACTCGACGTCTTCCTTCTCAGTTCCCTGGAATGACTCAGCTTGTTCCTTGAGCAACTTTTCAGTTGAGTAGACAAGTCCGTCAGCTGTGTTCCTGATCTCTGCTTCTTCACGACGCTGACGGTCTTCTTCAGCGTGTGCTTCTGCGTCACGAACCATGCGGTCAATGTCATCCTTGGAAAGTGACGATCCACCAGTAATGGTGATGGACTGTGACTTACCAGTTGCTGTGTCCTTTGCAGAGACTTGAACAATTCCGTTCGCGTCAATGTCAAAGGTCACTTCAATTTGCGGCATCCCACGGGGGGCTGGTGGGATACCGACGAGCTGGAACTTACCGAGTGTTTGGTTGTACGAAGCCATTTCACGCTCACCCTGCAAGACGTGAACTTCGACTGACGGCTGATTGTCTTCAGCTGTCGTAAAGGTCTGTGACTTCTTGGTTGGGATAGTGGTGTTGCGCTCAATGATCTTGGTCATAACGCCACCTTGGGTTTCGATACCAAGTGAAAGTGGTGTGACGTCGAGAAGAAGGATATCCTTCACTTCGCCCTTTAGAACACCGGCCTGCACTGCTGCACCAACGGCAACAACTTCGTCTGGGTTCACACTCTTGTTTGGCTCTTTGCCAGTGACTTTTTGCACGAGTTCCTGTACTGCAGGAATACGTGTTGAACCACCAACCATGATGACGCTGTCGATCTTGTCAATCGTTAGACCAGCGTCCTTGATTGCTTGTTCGAATGGCTTGCGGCAACGCTCAACGAGGTCAGCTGTGAGTTCATTGAACTTCGCACGTGTGAGCTTGATGTCGAGGTGCTTCGGACCATCTGCGGTTGCAGTGATGAATGGCAAGTTAATTTGTGTCTCTTGAACAGCAGAGAGTTCAATCTTTGCTTTTTCAGAAGCTTCTTGAAGACGTTGAACGGCCATCTTGTCTTGACTGAGGTCAACACCTTCGGTGTCCTTGAATGTCTTTACGAGATACTGCATAACTGCGTTGTCCCAGTCGTCACCACCAAGGTGAGTATCACCATGGGTTGACTTAACTTCGAACACACCGTCTGCAATTTCTAGAACTGAAACGTCAAAGGTTCCTCCACCGAGGTCGAACACAAGAACTGTTTGTTCCTTGCCACCCTTGTCGAGGCCGTACGCAAGTGCTGCTGCGGTTGGCTCGTTAACGATGCGAAGGACTTCAAGTCCTGCAATCTGCCCAGCTTCTTTTGTGGCGGTGCGCTGGGCGTCATTGAAGTACGCGGGCACAGTGATCACTGCCTGGGTAACGGTGTCACCGAGGTAGGCCTCGGCGTCGCGCTTTAGCTTCTGCAAAATACGTGCAGAGATTTCTTGCGGGGTGTACTTGGTGCCGTCGATGTCAACGGTCCAGCTCTCTCCCATGTGACGCTTCACTGAGCGGATAGTGCGCTCAGGGTTGGTGATTGCTTGACGCTTGGCGACTTCTCCAACGAGAACTTCACCGGTCTTTGAGAAACCTACGATCGAGGGGGTCGTGCGACCACCTTCGGCGTTAGGGATTACAACGGGCTCACCCGCTTCTAGAAAACTGACCACCGAGTTGGTGGTTCCTAGGTCGATTCCGACTGCCTTGGCCATAAAAACTCCTTAATTTAAAGGGTTTTGCTCGCCGGACCTTCCGGGAAGACTCAACCCATGACATCCAGTGTACAAAGTTGAGTCGACCCTTGTCAAGAAAATTTCTAAGACTTTAGTCACTTCTTATCTTCTTTGGTAATCAGCAGGAAATTGGGGGCATTAGGTCCTTTTGGCTTTTATAGAGGGGTCGTTTAGGCTTATTTGTATGGCAGATCTAATTCTCCTTCGTCACGGACGTTCTGAATGGAATGAAAAGAACCTCTTTACGGGGTGGCACGACGTCGACCTCACGGCTGAAGGTGTCGCTGAAGCGCAAGCCGCCGGGGTGCTACTTGCCAATGAGCCGGGCCTAGATCTTCGAGTTCTCCACACTTCGCTGCTCACCCGAGCAATTCGCACCGCCAACATCTCACTCGCTGCAGCAGAACGTTCTTGGTTGCCAGTTCGAAGAAGCTGGCGACTAAATGAGCGTCACTATGGTGACCTCACTGGCAAAGATAAAAAGGAAACTGCCGACAAGTTTGGAATGGAACAACTAAAGCTCTGGCGACGTTCCTACGACGTTCCACCACCACCACTTCCTGAAGGAGATCCACGCAGCAACGTTGGAGACCCTCGCTACCGTGATGTTCCTAAAGAAGCAATTCCAATGACTGAATGCTTGAAGGATGTTGTGGCACGTGTTGCTCCGTACTTCTCTGAAGTAATTGCAGAAGACCTTCGCAAAGAGGGAGTACTGGGTGGCGCAGTAATTGTTGTTGCGCACGGAAACTCACTGCGCGCCCTTCGAATGATTTTGCAAAACATTCCTGAGGACGAAATTGCGGAATTGGAAATTCCAACCGGGATCCCCTACCGCATCAAGTTCGACAACGAACTAAACATTCTCAGTGCCGGATACTTAGGTGATGCTGGCGCGGCGCAGGCGGCGGCCGAAGCCGTCGCCCGCCAAGCCGGCTAGCAACTACTACTTAACTGCGTCAGGACCGCGCTCGCCGGTACGGATTCGTACTACGTGCTCGATGTCTGAGATCCAAACTTTTCCATCACCATGAATCTCTGTCTTGGCTGCGTCCACAATCGTGTCGCAAATCTTGTCAGCCGCTTCATCGGTGCAGGCAATTTCAATACGAATCTTGTCGACGAAGTCGAACTCGTATTCCTTACCGCGATAAATCTCAATGTGGCTTCCGGTACGACCGAATCCACGAACCTGTGAAACGGTCATGCCATTAACGCCAAGTGCCTTCACGGCAACCTTGACTTCATCGAGCTTGAACGGCTTTACAACTGCGGTAACTAATTTCATGTCAGGTCCTTACTTGTTGTCCGAGTGAGTGTGACTTGGTGTGAGCACAGGCTCACCAAATGTTGGTTCTGGGAATGCTTCTTCATCGTGGATTGCGAGGTCACCAATTGCTAATGTCTCATCTGATTCACGAAGTCCTCCAACGAGGAACTTAACAAGATAGAAGATCACTGCGGTGCCAACTGCGGTGTAACCAATGATCCATAGAGCGGCCAAGAACTGTTCCCAGAGCTGGTGGAATGAATGGGTGTAGAACCATCCGCCGACTGAGAACGAGCCGCTGCCCTTGTAGTGCGAACCGGTAACGCCGTATTGCACCATGCCGGGGTCAGCAACGATGCCGACCAGGAGCCCGCCGACGAGGCCGGCAATACCGTGCGTATAAATGACACCCATGGCGTCATCCACCTTGGAGAACGGACGAACGCGTGAGAGGTAGTTCCAACCAAGCCAGACAACGGAGGCGGAAACCAGACCAACGACTATGGCGCCCGTGCCGTTTACCCAACCCGCCGAAGGCGTGATAGCCACGAGTCCGCAGAGCATGCCGTTGATGGCACCAAGGAACGTGGGCTTCTTCTGCTTCGAAAAGCACATGTCCATGGTCAACCACGTCAGCACGCCAACGGCAGTGGCGACGTTGGTGTTGAGCACTGCTGAAGCCGCGTCAACGCCGGCGTAGAAGGGGTCACCACCGTTAAAGCCGTTCCATCCCAACCAGAGAATTCCCGCTCCTATGGCCACCATCATGAGGTTCGAAGGAAAGGCGTTCTCGCGGTCCTGCCAACGTCGTGGGCCAACAATTGCGGCTCCAACGAAGGCGGCGATGCCTGCGCTCAAGTGGATGACGTACCCGCCCGAGTAGTCAACAGCACCCTTTTGCGCAAAGAATCCGCCACCCCACAACAGTGCGGCGTTCACGCAGTAGATAAGGGTGATCCAAAGAGGCACAATCAACAGCCACGCCTTGAACTTGAGTCGACCAACGAGGCCGCCCAAGAACAGAAGTGGCGTAATTGCGGCGAATACAAATTGGAAGTATGCGAGCGTTGCCGTCGGGAAGTGGAACGGAATCAGGGTATTAGCTCCCGAGACCGCCTGCCCCTGTTCGGCACCGGCCGTTGACAGCGGAGTGAAGTGGCCAATGAAGCCGCTCCAGAACGAACCCGTTGGACCAAAGTGCGACAGTTGACCAAAGGCCATGTTGTAGCCCCACAGCATCCACACCACCAGCGTGATGGAGAACCCGGTGAACACCATGAGCATGGTGTTCACAATCCACTTCTTTCTGACTAGTCCTCCGTAGAGAACCGCAAGTCCGGGAAGGCTCATAAGCCCCACGAGCGTTGCAGAGATCATCTGCCATGTATTGTCCGCTGGATTGAGCCAATGCGGATACGGGATATTGGTCGCAAGTATTGACACGCCACTCCTTTTTCTCAGGAGAGGGCGACGCTGACCTCAGGTTTCTTGGTAACAGTCTGGCAACTGAGCATTTCTACTTAGTTATCAGTGTGTTTCAGAAGTGTTAACTCCCGAAATCTTTACAACCCGAGTGACTTTTCGAAAACCTGCGAAATGTCCATAACAGAGACTTCATCGCCCTTGCCATTCGCCTTAACTGCGTCATCGATCATGATCATGCAGAACGGACAGGCAGTAGAAACAATGTCGGCACCGGTGTCTAGAGCTTCATTGGTGCGTTCCATGTTGACGCGCTTTCCAATGTTTTCCTCCATCCACATACGTGCTCCACCAGCACCACAGCAGAATCCCTTTTCGCGGCAGCGTCCCATTTCAACTTGGCGAACACCAGGAATAGCGTCGAGAACGTTACGTGGCTCATCAAAGACACGGTTGTGTCGACCTAGGTAGCAAGGGTCGTGGTAGGTAACGGTTCCGGTGTACGCAACACCAGGCACCAGCTTGCCAATAGCAACCAGGTGGCTGAGTAGCTCTGCGTGGTGAATCATTTCGTAGTCACCGCCAAGACCTGGGTATTCATTCTTCATGGTGTTAAAGCAGTGAGGGCAGCTTGCCACGATCTTCTTGGCACCAACTTCGTTGAGTGTTGCGATGTTGGACTTGGCCATTTCTTGGAACAAGTACTCATTACCCATGCGACGTGCTGGGTCACCGGTGCATGATTCACGTGGACCAAGGATTCCGAAGGTCACGCCAGCACGGTGCAGCATTCGTGCGGTTGAAACAATTTGTTTACGACCGCGCTCGTCGAGCGATCCGGCACATCCAACCCAGTAGAGGTATTCAATCTCAGCAGGAATTGGACCATCGATTATTGGAACTTCGAAGTCGAGTTCAGCCAACCAGTCGGTGCGCTTAGAAGCACCAAGACCCCACGGGTCACCCTGGTTTTCCATGTTGCGAAGGAGTAGTCCGGCTTCAGTTGGGAAACGAGATTCCATCAGTACTTCGTAGCGTCGCATGTCAATGATTGCGTCAACGTGTTCAATGTCAACTGGGCACTGTTCCACGCATGAACCACAAGTTGTGCACGACCAGAGAACGTCTGGGTCAATAGTTGTAGGAACGAGGGTTGCAACGTCTCCGCCACCTTCACCAGAGAGAAGGCGGTCGGCTGAAGCGAACATGTTTTCACGAAGTCCCATGATGAGGAGCTTCGGACTTAGCGGCTTGCCCGTTGTCCACGCTGGGCATACTGACTGACAACGACCACATTCGGTGCACGTTGAGAAGTCGAGCATCTGCTTCCAGGTGAAGTCCTCCATTTTTCCAACACCGAACACTGTGTCTTCGGTGACATTTTCCATGTCCATGTCGGGGGTCTTGTCGAGTCCGCCAAGTCCGCGAGGGCGGCGTGAAACTCCAATGTTGATTGGAGCAAGGAAGATGTGCAAGTGCTTCGAGTACGAAACGAAAACCATGAATCCAGCAATGACTCCAACGTTTGCGAGAAGGAATACAACTTCAATGACGCTGTTAACGCCGGTGCCAAGTGGGGCTAGCCAGTGCGCAAGTGTCTGAGATGCGAACGCCCATGGCGATGCCATGAGCTGGTTCGACACAACGTCTGTAGGACTGGCCATACCTGCGCCTACGGTACGTGGGAACGGGAAGTGCCCAGCATTGATCTGTCCAGCGCGGTACATCAGCAATGTAGCGATCACTAGGAAAATAAGACCTAGGACAATCCAAGCCGCTCCGAGGTGGCTTCCATAGAAACGTGATTCACGATCTTTTCGAGCCGGTGCGTTCTTAATTCGAATTATTGAGAACACAACAAGTGAAATCAGAACGGCCACCGAGAAGAAGTCTTCGGTGAATGCGAGCCAGTTGCTCTGGCCAATCAATGGAATGTGGAAGTCACGATTGAATAGTCCACCGTAGGCTTCGATAATTGTTGTGAAGAGGACAGTGAAGCCCCACATTGTGAAGAAGTGTGCAAGTCCAGGCACGGTCCACTTGAGCAGCTTCTTCTGTCCAGCAACTTCTACAACTTCTGCCTCAGTAACTTTGCGAAAGCCCTGCCAGCGACGTGGCGCTGGCTTACCACTTCGAATAAGTTTCGACAACCAGAAGAAGCGACGTCCCGCAACAGCGAAACAAAGTAGTGAGACTCCGAGCCCGATAATGATTCTTGCTAACACGCGATTTCCTCTTCTTTAGTTCTTTTTAAAATTCTCTGAGTAGCGACTGGCGGTTGGGCCACGTTGTCCCTTGTACTTCGATCCAAGGATTGACGAACCATACGGATTATCTGCAGACGTTGTCATTTGGAAAAAACTAATTTGACCAATCTTCATTCCGGTATAAAGCGTGATTGGAAGGTTGGCAACATTCGAAAGTTCGAGTGTGATGTGGCCATCCCAGCCAGCATCGATAAAACCAGCTGTTGAGTGAATCACAAGTCCGAGACGACCAAGCGAGCTCTTGCCGTCAAGTCGGCCAACAAGGTCGTCAGGCAACATGATCCGCTCAGTTGTAGATCCGAGAAGAAATTCACCCGGGTGAAGAATCATTGGTGTGTCGAGACCTACGTCGATGAGTTCAGTTAGATCTTCTTGGACTTCTTTGACGTCTATGACGCGCTGGGAGTGGTTGCGAAATACGCGGTAGTACTGATCGATGTGCAGGTCTACTGAAGATGGCTGGATGCAGTCATCGCCCAGCGGATCAATGATGATTCGACCCGATGCCAAAGCTTCTTTGATTGACCTATCTGAGAGCACCATAACTATTGCAACGTTACTCTGAAGTAACCCACCTGGCCACAATCTGCCCTTAAAAATAGGCAATTGCTTGGAGATTACGATGGTGACATGCGGGCGTAGTTCAGCGGCAGAACATCAGCTTCCCAAGCTGAGAACGCGAGTTCGATTCTCGTCGCCCGCTCCAATTCATTAGATTCATCTTGTGAGCAACTCAGTCATCTTGTTAGTGCTCTTTGCAGGATTAGTCCACGCCGTGTGGAACGCCATTGCCAAAAACATCACTGACCAATTCGTCAGTTTCGGACTTCTAAAAGTTGGCGCAGCTGGCGCGAGCTGGGCACTCCTTCCATTTATTGGACTTCCCAGAAGTGGCGCCTGGATCTATTTGCTCTGCTCAGTTTGCCTTCACTGCTCATATGAGCTTTTGTTGATGGGTGCATTTCGAAGAGGAGACTTTTCAAAGTCGTATCCGATAGCTCGTGGTATCGCTCCTCTGCTGGTAGCTCTCGGGGGATTCTTTTTTGCCAATCAACATCAAAATGCACTGAGCCTCATAGGGATCTTTGTCATTGTCAGCGGTGTACTTTCTTTGGCCCTGATTAAAGGAGCAAAAGTAAATGCGAGTTCTGCAACTATTTGGGCACTCGCGACAGGAGTTGGCATCGCGGCATACACGGTCGTAGATGGCCTGGGAGTTAGAGCTGCACACAGCTCGATTAGATATGGCGTAACACTTTCTGTTTTGCAAGCAACACTTTGGCTCGCTGTCACGTTCGCTCGAAGAGGTGTGACGTGGTGGCCCTGCGCAAAAACAGCGCGTCTCGGCATCGCAGCTGGTGCTGGTTCAATTGCTGGGTATCTACTTATTCTTTGGGCGCAGTTCCATGCCTCATTCGCTTTGGTGAGTGCACTTCGTGAAACTGGTGTCCTATGGGCAGCGGTCATCGGTGCGCTCTACTTCAAAGAGGGTTCGCTTCGAAAGACAGTTGGCCCAGCAATCGTCATTGTCATTGGTGTTTCTCTACTTGCACTTGGTTAGTACTGCGCTGTCGTTAGACCTACGCTGAGTACTAGTGAACTACCTCTTTCTTTTGCTAATCATCTTCGGGATAAACCTCCTACCAGCCTTTGGACCTCCCACATGGTTGGCTCTCGTCATTGCACAGTGGAGATGGCATTTGAATCCCGTTGCGGTGGTGCTACTGGGAGTAATTGGCGCGGTGGCAGGACGTGGACTTCTGGCTGTTGCCTTCGGGCGTTTGAGAGACTTCTTTCCGAAGCGCTACGTAAATAATCTCAATCGGGCACACGCAAAAATTGATGAGCATCCATCTGGCGAAATTGCTTGGTACATCGTTTTTCTATTTACCCCAGTTCCCTCTGCTCAGCTTTTTTGTGCAGTTGGGTTACTCGAAATGCCTCTCACAAAAATTCTCCTCACTTTCGCGTTGGGAAGACTTGTTTCATACGCGATCTACGACGCGACTGCTTCGGCGATTGGTCATGAGTTTCATAGCCTTTGGAGCAAGTACTGGGGAAACCCATTCGCAATTGCGCTGCAGATCTCATTCTTGATTGGGTTGAGCGTTTTGCCGCTCATTTCTTGGAAGGACAAGGGCTCACCTCCTGAAAAACCCTCTGTTGATGGGGAATCCGCTTAGTTTCTGTACTGAGTCCAGTACTGGACAATGTCCAAATAATTGCTATAGTTGCCCTCGTGACCATTACCGCAAGTGACGTACTGAAAGAAAACGGAGTCCAGGCAACTGCGCAGCGTCTCGCAGTACTTCGCGCGGTGTCAGCACAACCACACATCACAGCAGATGGCGTTGTCGCAATCGCTACTGATGAAATTGGAACAATTTCTCGTCAAGCTGTGTACGACACACTTGGTCTGCTCGCAGAAAAGGGAATCATTCGAAAGATTCAACCAGTTGGATCACCTGCTCTTTACGAAGACAGGATTAGTGACAATCATCACCATTTAATCTGTAGAAGTTGCGCAATGGTTGTTGACGTTGACTGTGCGGTAGGACAAACACCATGTCTTACTGCAGCAGACTCCATGGGTTTTGAAATTGACGAAGCAGAGGTCGCCTACTGGGGCCTCTGTCCAAGTTGTCAAAAAAGTTCGAAGTAACGCAGTACCGCAATCTATAAAGGAGAAACATGACAGAAGAAAACAAGTGTCCAGTTGTCGGAGGCGCAAGCACTCGAGTAACCGGCAATCAGAACAACGCACAGTGGTGGCCTAATCAGCTCAACATCAAGTTGTTGCACCAGGCAAATCCTGCAGCGAGTCCAATGGACAAGAACTTTAATTACGCGAAAGAATTCGCGAAGCTCGATCTTGATGTCTTAAAGAAGGACATCGAGAAGTTGATGACCAACTCACAAGAGTGGTGGCCAGCCGACTGGGGACACTACGGTCCACTCTTCATTCGCATGGCGTGGCACAGTGCTGGAACGTATCGAATCAGTGATGGTCGTGGAGGCGCTGGATCAGGTGCGCAACGTTTCGCACCACTCAACAGCTGGCCGGACAACGGAAACCTCGACAAGGCTCGTCGTCTTCTCTGGGAAATCAAGAAGAAGTATGGTCAGAAGATTTCATGGGCTGACCTCATGATCTTTGCTGGTAACTGTGCACTTGACTCAATGGGCTTTAAGACCTTTGGTTTCGCTGGTGGACGTGTTGACATTTGGGAACCAGAAGACGACATCTACTGGGGACCTGAAGACACCTGGCTCGATGACAAGCGCTACAGCGGTGAGCGCGACCTAGAGAATCCACTAGGTGCAGTTCAGATGGGACTGATCTACGTAAACCCAGAAGGTCCTAACGGAAACCCCGACCCACTTAAGGCCGCGGTTGACATTCGTGAAACGTTTGCTCGCATGGCAATGAACGACGAAGAAACTGTCGCACTTATTGCTGGTGGACACACCTTTGGAAAGACTCACGGTGCCGGTGACCCAGGTAAGTACGTCGGACCAGAACCAGAAGCTGCGCCAATTGAAGCGCAGGGACTTGGCTGGATTAACACCATGGGAACTGGCAACGCTGGTGACACCATCACAAGTGGACTCGAAGGTATCTGGACCACCAAGCCAACACAGTGGAGCAACGACTACTTCAATCACCTCTTTATGTACGAGTGGGAGCTCTTCAAGAGTCCTGCTGGTGCACAGCAGTGGCGACCAAAGGGTGGCGCTGGATCGACAACAGTCCCAGACGCACACGACAAGAACAAGACTCACGCGCCAACAATGTTGACAACTGACCTTGCTCTCATTGTTGACCCTGCGTACAAGAAGATCTCAAAGCGCTTTCAAGAGAATCCAAAAGATTTCGCAGATGCATTTGCTCGTGCGTGGTTCAAGTTGACACACCGTGACATGGGTCCTTACGTACGAGGACTTGGTTCATATGTTCCAAAGAAGCCTCAGCTCTGGCAGGATCCAATTCCAGTAGTTGACTTCAAGCTTCCAACCGACAAGGACATCGTTGCGCTTAAGAAGAAGATTGCGAACTCTGGCCTCAGTGTTTCACAACTTGTTTCAACAGCGTGGGCATCTGCTGCAACGTTCCGTGGCACCGACAAGCGCGGTGGAGCGAACGGTGCGCGCATTGCGCTAAGCCCACAAAACGCATGGGAAGTTAACAACCCTGCGCAATTGAAGAAAGTTCTTAAAGAACTTGAATCAATTCGCAAGGGCTTTAACACCAAGACTAAGAAGATTTCACTTGCTGACATCATTGTGCTCGGTGGTTGCGTTGGAATCGAAATGGCGGCAAAGAACGCTGGACGCAAAGTCACAGTTCCATTCACTCCGGGTCGTAATGACGCAACGCAGAAGGACACCGATGTTGCATCGTTCGCAGTACTTGAGCCAACGTACGACGGTTTCCGTAACTATGTAGCTAAGGGACAACGTCGTAGTGAAGAAGACCTTCTTCTTGACCGCGCACACCTCCTTACACTCAGCGCTCCAGAGATGACAGCACTTGTAGGTGGACTACGAGTACTTGGAACAAATGTTGACGGCTCGAGTCACGGAGTATTCACCAAGAACCCAGGTGCTCTTAGCAACGACTTCTTTGTGAACCTGCTCGACCTTGATACTGAGTGGAAGCCAGCGAAGGACGGATCACTTGTTGGAACTGACCGAAAGTCAGGCAAGACAAAGTGGACAGCCACGCGAGCTGACCTCATCTTTGGTTCAAACTCACAACTACGAGCAATCGCAGAAGTGTACGCAACCAATGACGCAAAGAAGAAGTTCGAGAAGGACTTTGTTGCAGCGTGGGTCAAGGTTATGAACCTCGACCGTTTTGACCTTGCGTAAATAAGTAACGATTCAGTTCAAATCCCCGGCTCGTTGAGCCGGGGATTTGTTCGTTATAACCTAAAAGAGAAATAAGAAGTTGCTAAAGCACAACATTCACAAGCGATTCACATTCAGTCGCTACCTCGTACCTATTTATACTGAGGATTGCTCTTAGTTTTAGAAAGTGGATGCATGAAACTCGCTCGTTCAACATTTGTGATTGCCACACTCGCGCTCACCTTGATGAGTGTCGTGCCCGCAGGTGCCGCTGGCCCGACATGGAAGGCTGCAGAAAACGTCAGCCTGCCCAGTGGAACGTCAAGCATCTACCAAGGGTGGCTGCCCTTCTTGTCGTGTCCCACAGCCAACAACTGCAGTGGTGCTGGAAGCGTGAACGATTCATCAAACGCAGTGCAGGGTTTGTTGCTCAGTGAAACAAAGGGAGTATGGCAATCATCCGTTCTGGGATTGCCATCAAACGCTGCAAAATCTCCGGGTGTCATGATCTACGCACTGGGATGTGCGAGTGAAGGTGATTGCGTGACTGGTGGCCAGTATGCCGACACTTCTTCAAACATCGACGCATTTGTTGCAACTCAGTCCAATGGAACATGGGCAAAAGCCACCACCGTTAACTTGCCAACTGGCGCTGCTGCAACAGCGCAGAATGCGCAAGTGCATGGAGCATCATGTTCATCTGCCGGCAACTGTGTTGTTCTTGGAACATACGTTGAGGCCGGATCCTCCGTACAAAAGACGCAGGGATTTGTAGCCAGTCAAGTTGCGGGAACGTGGCGACAAGCTACAAAGATCACACTGCCAACAACTACCAACGCCAACCCATATGTTTCAGTTGCACAAATTTCATGCTGGAGTACTGGAAACTGCAGCGCAATTGGCAATTACATTGACGTCAACAATGTAAGTCAGGGTTTCTTGTTGAATGAAGTTAATGGCACATGGCAAACAGCACAAAACGTTGCAACGCCATCAAACACAAGTGCGTTTGCCAACATCTCACTCAATGCACTCACCTGCGCCTCGGCCCAGAACTGCACCGCTATTGGAACATACGCAACTCGTACTGGTGCAAAAACACCATTTGTTGTTTCAGAGGTAAATGGTGTTTGGAAGAGAGCGACAGCACTAGTTCTGCCAAGCGACGCAGCTTCTAATCCTCGTGTGCTCCTTTACGGTTTCTCTGGCATTACATGTCCCACCGCTAACGACTGCGTCACCGGTGGTCAGTACTACACATCTACTGGTCAGTACCAAGGATTCTTGGTGAACCAAGTGAACGGAAGCTGGAAGGCCGCTAAGACATTGGCGCTACCAAGCGGTGCGCAACAAGCTGGAAAGAATGGTGGAGTTGTTGCATTCACTTGTTCAAGCGTTGGTAACTGCGCTGCTGCCTCTGCCTACCTCGACAGCTCAGGTAGTTACCAAGCAGGAATTGCTAATCAAGTAAATGGCACGTGGCAAGCTGTTTCAAAAATCACCTTGCCCAATGGCGCGACAACCGTAAGTCCCGCCGGTGGTGTCTACGGAGTCATCTGTCGTGGAACCAGCTGTACCGCACTTGGCAGTTACCAAACCAGCTCCGGTGCATACCAAGGCTTCACTGTTACTAATTAGTCCCAGCCTCTACGCTGTGTGAGTGTCCGGGCTACTAATTGACTTTCGGCCCTTTCGAGGGAACAAAGACTTTACGTTGCTCTTTGTTGGACAGTTTGTTTCATTGCTCGGCAGCAATCTCACAACTGTTGCAATTCCGTATCAGATTTATTTAGATACGCACTCAAGTCTTTGGGTCGGAATTACCAGCTTGATTCAACTCCCCCTACTCATCATTGGTTCTCTCTGGGGAGGAGCAGTTGGCGACCGAGTTAATCGTCGCTTGCTTCTCACGCTCACTTCACTTGGCCTTGGGATGCTGAGTGTTCTACTTGGCATTAATGCACAGTCGCACAGCAAAAACATTGCAGTGCTGATTATCCTCGCAGCACTTAGTGCCGGACTGGCTGGATTTTTAGGACCACTGCGTGGCGCGGTAATTCCAACAATTGTTCCACCCGATCAGCTCCTCGCAGCAAACTCACTTTTCCAGTTGACATTCCAGACGGGCTTTCTTGTCGGACCAGCAATCGCTGGCGTGCTTATCGCCGCAGTTGGTGTGCCGTCTTGTTATTTGATTGACGCCTGTACGTTTGCGATGTTGTCAATCTCTGCCTACTTCCTCTCACCACTTCCTCCAGTTTCATCACCTGGTGAGCGCGCAATACTTAAATCAATTCGAGATGGTTTTAGCTATGTTCGACAATCGAAAGTCATCCAAGGCGTCTATCTCGTTGACCTCAACGCAATGATCTTTGGAATGCCGCGTGCACTCTTCCCAGCATTTGCTCTCAGCATCTATCACGCCGGACCTCGTGCACTCGGACTTTTATTTTCCGCACCTGCGATTGGTGGCGTTCTAATTTCACTGATTAGTGGATGGGTTAACAACATTCAACGACAAGGAAGGTTTGTAGTTCTTTCAGTAATCGCGTGGGGTGTGGCAATCGCTCTCTTCGGCGCCGTTCACGTGCTCTGGCTCGGTGTTTTCTTCCTCGCATTTGCTGGAGCCGCAGATGCTTTATCGGCGATATTTAGAAACACTATTTTGCAAAGCGCATTGCCCGATGAGTATCGAAGTCGAATTGCATCTATTCAGATTGCAGTTGTGACTGGCGGTCCACGCATAGGTGACATGGAATCAGGTGTCGTAGCGGGGCTCGTTTCAACCGAGTTTTCAGTGATCAGTGGAGGCATTGCCTGCGTTCTAGGTGCACTCGTTCTCATTAAAGCGTTGCCAACGTTCTGGCAACAAGAAAAAATTACGCTGAGCGAACCGGAATAGATCGACGCTTACCGTTGGTCACTTGTGCCAACTGTCCACACGCTGCATCGATTGAGCGTCCGCGAGTATTTCGCACAGTGACATTGACGCCAAGTTCTTCGAGCGCTTTTCTAAATTCATACACACGAGTTCCAGACGAACCCATCACGAGGTATCCCGGTGTTGGATTAAGAGGAATGAGATTTACGTGCGCGCGAAGTGATAACGCATAGTCCGCAAGTTCCTCAACAGCTTGATCGGTGTCGTTCACTCCGTCAATGAGTGCCCATTCGAAACTAAGACGACGACCGGTCGTAGCAATCCACATAGTGCACGCTTCATGAAGTCGCTCAAGGTTGTAACGCTTATTAAGCGGAACCAGTTCGTTACGCGTTTCATTGTTTGCAGCGTGGAGACTCACTGCGAGCGTTAGAGGAAGTCCTTCGTTTGCGAGCTTCTCGATTGCTGGGGCAACACCAACTGTTGACACGGTGAGGTTTCGAGCAGACATGCCTTTGTATTCGTGAAGTCGCTTAACAACACCAACAGTTGTTGCATAGTTAGCGAGCGGTTCACCCATTCCCATAAAAACAACATTGGAAAGTCGACGAGGGGCTGCGGCACGCGAGGCAAACATAACTTGTTCAATTACTTCACCAATGGTGAGCTGTCGTGAATAACCAGCTTGGCCCGTTGCACAGAATGTGCATCCCATTGCGCATCCAGCTTGACTTGATACGCAGACCGTAACGCGGTCTTCGTACGCCATGAGTACGGTTTCGATTGTCGCACCGTCAGCTAAGCGAAAGACCCACTTTTGCGTAGAACCGAGATCGCTTTCGACGAAATTTGCAACTTCAAGGCTTGATGGAAACTGCTCACCCAACTTGGAACGAAGCGCCTTGGGGATTGTGGTGATTTCTTTTAGGTCCTGACCCTCAGTCCATAATCCATGCCAGACCTGGTCAGCGCGGTAACGGGGCTCGCCCGTTAGGAGCTCAGCCAGTTCTTCTTTGGTGTATTCGTAGGCCGATGGCATGTAACAAGGCTAGATGGCGAAGGACCTGCCCCCAGCACCCCGTACTTCTACTACGGTCTAATCCAGGCAAACTACTCAGGAGTAACCATCATGGAACTAAAGAACACCTCATCAGTCGTCACCGGCGGTGCGTCTGGACTTGGCGAATCAACCGCTCGCGCACTGGCAGCACGTGGCGTAAAAGTTGTTGTTGCTGACCTTAACGACGCACGCGGTGAAGAAGTTGCGAAAGAAATCGGTGGAACATACGTTCACTGTGACGTGACTAACACTGACCAGAACATCGCAGCCATCGAAGCTGCAAAGGCAATGGCGCCACTATGGACAGTTGTTAACTGTGCGGGAATTGGTTGGGCAACTCGCACTGTTGGAAAAGACGGTGAATACTCCTCGGCACACGACCTCGCTCTCTACCGCAAGGTAATTGAAATTAACTTGATCGGAACATTCGACATGTGCCGTCTCGCTGCAACAGCGATGAGCCACAACACACCTGATGCTGACGGACTACGTGGTGCAATTGTTAACACTGCATCAGTCGCAGCAGAAGATGGACAAATTGGTCAAGTTGCATACTCTTCATCAAAGGGTGGCGTCGTTGGTCTTACGTTGCCACTTGCTCGTGACCTCGCTGCAATTGGTGTTCGCGCTAACTGCATCTTGCCTGGTCTCATTGACACACCAATTTATGGAACTGGTCCTGCGTCAGATGAATTCAAGGCACGCCTTGGTGCTGGCGTGTTGTTCCCTAAGCGTCTTGGTTACTCTTCAGAGTTCGCATCACTCGCAGTTGAGCTTCTTAGCAACAGCTACATGAATGCCGAGTCAGTACGTCTCGACGCTGGTATTCGTATGCAGCCTAAATAAATAGTTCATTTCATTAAGCCCCCCGAGCGAAAGTTCGGGGGGCTTTTTGTTTGACCTGTAGTACATTTTTTTTATGACCACACCGAGCGCTGAGCGCATCACTTCACCTTTTGGATATCGAAGCACCGCCCTCGAAGTAATCAGTGGCCATGATCTAACGGGAAAGACAGTGCTCATTACTGGAGCATCATCTGGCCTCGGTGTTGAAACTGCACGCGCCTTCACTCACGCCGGAGCAACTGTTGTTCTTCCGGTAAGAGACCAGGGCCGCGGAGAGGAATCACTGCGCGCTATTGCAACAACTGAGAACGTCGACAAGGTAGTACTTCGCTCACTTGACCTTGCGAGCCTTAGCTCAGTGCGTGCATTCACTGAGCAATTTCTAAGTGACTTCTCAACACTTGACATATTGATTAACAATGCCGCGGTCATGGCAACACCTCAGACAGAGACTTCTGATGGTTTTGAGATGCAGTTTGGAACTAATCACTTGGGCCACTTTGCACTTTTTACCGGCATTGCGCCAGCACTGCTTTCAGCAGAAACTTCGCGCGTTGTTGCGCTGAGTTCAATCGGTCACCGACGAAGCCCAGTTGTATTTGAAGACATCATGTTTGAAAATCGCCCTTACGAGAAGTGGAGTTCCTACGGTCAGTCAAAGACCGCTTGTTCACTCTTCGCCGTAGGCGTCAATGAGCTCTATGGCTCCAAAGGAATCACTGCAAACGCAGTTCACCCCGGTGGAATTATTACTGGTCTTCAGCAATATCTTCCGCGTGAAGAGCAGATCGCCATGGGTTGGTTCACCGAAGAAGGCGTTATTAACGAGCGTTTTAAGACCGTCGAACAAGGCGCATCGACATCGACATGGGCAGCCGTAGGCGTTGAGCTCGAAGGTCGTGGTGGTCATTACCTAGAAGACTGTGCTCAGGCACTCCCCGTGTCAAAAGAAAGCCCAATGGGTGGAGTCGAGGACTACGCCATAGATCCAGAGCTCGCCATGACGCTTTGGGAAGTTTCAAGCGAACTAATCGCTAAGTAGCTAGACCGCGCTCGAGTCGGGCAAGTTGTCGAAGCGAGTGAATTCATCTCGCCATGTCAAGAATGCAGTGTCAGTAGGACCGTTACGGTTCTTTCCGACAATGATTTCTGCTGACGCCCTTTGGTCATTTGTTACTTCGCCGTACTTTTCAGGACGGAACAAGAACAAAACAACGTCGGCATCTTGCTCAAGTGATCCTGATTCACGAAGGTCAGACATCATTGGTCGCTTATCTGCGCGAGCTTCAAGAGCACGTGAAAGCTGTGACAGAGCAATGACTGGGGTCTCTAGTTCACGAGCAAGAATCTTTAGCGAACGACTCATTTCTGAGACTTCAACCTGACGGTTTTCAGCCTTGCCACGTGAGCTCATCAGCTGTAGGTAGTCAATGATCACAACACCGAGGTCACCTTGTTGCTGCTTAATTCTTCGAGCTCGAGCGCGAATGTCCATCACGGTGAGCGAAGGATTGTCGTCAATGAAGATTGGCGCACTCTGCAACATGGCAAATGCCTTGTGTGCATTGTTCCAGTCGTTGTCACTGAGGTCACCAGTACGAAGCTTGGTTGAGTCAATGCGCGCAGTCGATGCGAGGATACGTTCTGCGAGTTCTTGCTTGCTCATTTCAAGCGAGAAGTACAGCGCTGGTCGCTTAACAATTGCACCAACGTGAGTGAGGATTCCAAGACCAAAGGCGGTCTTACCCATACTCGGGCGAGCACCAATAATCGAAAGGCTCGTTGGCTGAAGTCCTTGAAGAATGCGGTCAAGTGAACGGTATCCAGTTTCTAGGCCATTGAACTGTCCACGAGTTTCACCGCGCTCTTCCAAGACGTCAGCTTCAGCAAGCAAGAGGCTCTGAAGGTGCGCAACTGAATCGGCTTTCTGTCCGTCTCCAATTGCGTTGATCTTTCGCTCAGCGTCGTCCAACAACATCGCAACGTCATCAGTAGGCATGTAGGCATCGTCAAGAATTCCGCCAGCAACAGAAATGAGTCGACGCTGTTGTGCCTTGTCTCGAACTAATTGTGCGTAGTGCTGCGCGTTCGCAGCTGAAGGCGTATTGCTCTGCAGGGCAGCGAGGACTGCGAGTTCAATTTGAAGTGATCCGCGTTCTTGCATCTTTGCTTGCACGGTGACGTAGTCAACTGGATCACCACTGTTAACGAGGTCAACAATTGCTGAGTAGATCTGTCCGTGAAGCGGACGATAGAAGTCTTCTTCTTGAACGAGTTCGTAAGCAATGCTGACTGCTTCAGGCAGTTGCAACATTGCACCAATGAGTGACTCTTCAGCTTCAATAACACTCGGTGGAACTCGCCCTGCATTGGGGGCGGTCCTTTGTCGGTCTGATTCAATCTGCGTCATAAGACTCCAACGTTCGCATGTTTTGGCTGTGTGTCACAAGAACAACAACGTGGGGAAAAGCCTGTGCCTAACTCCCTAGTTTTAAGCATCGCAAATGGGTGTAACAAGCATTATGCCGGGGCATAATGCCCCGGCATAATGAAATTCCTTTGAAGATTGGGCTATTTAGCGACAACCTGCACAGTCACAGAAGCAACCACACCGTCAAACAGTGTCGCTGAAACAGTGGCTGAACCGAGCTCTTTGATGTGCTCAGTCATTGAAATCTGATGGCGGTCAAGCGAGATGTTCGTTGCAGTGCGGATGGCGTTGACGACATCTGCTTCGGTTACAGAACCGAAGAGACGACCGTTTGCACCAGCACGAGCTGAAACAGAGACACTGGCCTGCTCGATAAGCGAACGCTGAACTTCTGCTGCTTCACGACTCTGGGCGTCACGTACATCGCGAGCCTTGCGCATTGAGGCAGCTTGGATCTCCATGATGTCGTTCGCTTCAAGTGCATCACCGTTTGGAAGAAGGAAGTTGCGAGCAAAACCCTTCTTCACTTCAACAATGTCGCCACGGCGACCTACACCACGAATGTCATTTCTTAGAAGGACCTTCATTCTGAAACCTCCACTGCTTCTTCAACGATTGCTGCTGCTTCGAAGACTGCTTCAGCAGTGCTGGCGTCTTCTAGGAGCTCTTCACGAATTACTTCACCATCGATGTCACCAAGAACGTCGGCCAAGGTGGCTTCTTCCTTTTCACCACGAGGTCCGCGTGAACCACGGTCACCGCGGTCGTCACGTCCGCGTCCGCCACGCTTTTCAGTCACGGTGCGCTGGGTGTATGGAAGGAGTGCAAGTTCACGAGCCGTCTTGATTGCATCAGTAACGTCACGCTGGTGCTGCTGGCAGTTGCCAGACACCTTGCGTCCACGAATCTTTCCGCGATCTGAGATGTACTTGCGAAGTTGTGCAAGGTCCTTGTAGTCAACGGCGATTACACCGTGAACACAGAATGTGCATGGCTTCTTCTTCGTGTGACGCTTTTCAATTTTTGGCGCGCGCTTTGGCGGCGTAGGCATATTCTTACGTGGCATTAGAAAGGCTCCTCATCAAATGCATAGGTAGATGGTTCGTTTGAAGCAGGTCGTGGTGTTGGACGGTCTCCTGAAGAGAAGTTGCCACCCTCGGCACGAGGTGTCTTGGTTACTACTGCAGTTGCGTAGCGCAACGATGGTGCAATTTCATCTGCGGCGATTTCAACAATCGAACGCTTGTCACCATTGTCTGTTTCCCAGCTGCGCTGCTCGAGGCGTCCCGTAACAATTACACGAGCACCCTTCTGCACCGAGTTAGCTGCGTTCTCCGCCATTGGCCCGTAAGCCGAGACTTCGAAGTATGAAACGCGCTCTTCCCATTCCTGGGTCTGACGGTTCTGCCAGCGGCGGTTTACGGCGATGGAAAGACGAAGTGCGGCTTGACCTGAGTTCAAGAACTTCAGTTCAGGGTCACGCGTAACGTTTCCAACGACGGTAATAGTGTTATCGGCCATTTCAAATTCCTTTTCTCTAAGCGACGAACTTATGCCTTGGCCGTAACACGGCTGGCACGCTCGTTGCGTCGTAGGACCTTGAAGCGAAGGACTTCGTCTGAAAGTGTCAAGATGCGGTCGAGCTCAGAAACTGTCTCGTTCACACCATTGAATTCAACCAAAACGTAGTAACCCTCTTTGCGCTTGTTGATCTCGTACGCCAGGGGACGCTTCCCCCAACGGTCGATAGCGCCCGGTGTTCCACCATTATTTCGGATTGTTTCAAGTGCACGGTCAAGTGCAACCTGGATTGTCTGTGCATCGACGGTTACGTCGAACACGATCATTGATTCATATGCCCTCATAGAGCTTTTTCCTTTCCCTCTGGTCCGACTAGGTCGGGCTCTGCGGAAAACAGAGCAGGGTATGTAGTTACTTCCCTACGTATGTAGGAAGGTCAACTCTACTCCAAAAGCCTGATTTTGGCTAGTTGAGCAGTTCGCCAGGGTTGGCGTAAACCTCTGATTCACTAGGAAATGAACCGTTTCTGACGTCAGAGGCGTACTGGGCAACCGCATCAGTAATGGCCTTTCCAATGTCGGCGTACTGGCGAACAAACTTGGCCGGCTTGCGATTTGTTAGACCCAAGAGGTCGTGGAACACCAGAACTTGGCCATCAGTGTCAGGGCCAGCACCAATACCGACCGTGGGGATATCGAGAGCCTGTGTGATCTGCGTTCCAACAATTGGTGGCACCGCTTCAATCACCATTGAAAAAACACCAGTCTCTTGCAAGACCAGCGCATCTTCCATTAACAACTTTGCTGCGTCAAGCGTTTTGCCTTGCACTTTAAAACCACCGAGGGCAAGGACGCTTTGTGGCGTGAGTCCTATGTGTCCCATAACCGGAATCTCAGCATCGAGCACTGCACGAATAACGTCACGTCGAACAGAGCCACCTTCGAGCTTCACACTGTGTGCCCCGGCACGAATTAATGATGCAGCATTTCTCACACTCTCGCGGTCATTGATGTGATAGCTCATCCATGGCATGTCGGCCACAATGTGAGCATTTGGTTTCGCTGCAGCGACTGCACGCACGTGGTGACACATTTCTTCGACAGAGATGTGCAACGTGTCGCTGTGGCCGAGCACCACGTTCGCTACTGAGTCACCAACGAGCAACATGTCAACACCAGCTGCATCTGCATAACGCGCACCTGGTTCGTCATATGCCGTGACCATGACAATTGGTGAAGCGCCGTTCCTGCGCTTACGCAAACGAAGTTCTGGGGCACTGATGCTCATGAACGAGCTTTCTTCTGCTGCGCCGGTTGAGCTTTTCGTTGACGGCGGTCTCCAGCACTCCATTTTCTAACGAGGTGGTGGAACGAACAACTCACACACACTTCAACGGCGTAACACTGCACGGGTTCTTCACGACGCTCGAGTTTCAAAAGTTCGGCGCGTGATGTTGGACACGTTCCCCCAGCAGGAAGTCGTGCACCAAAGACGTACGTGACTTCAACGAGTTCAGTTTCATTGCAGACCGGACAGGTTTCTCCTGTTGTTCGACCAATGTTTTTTGCTGCTCGTAGAAGTTCAGGGTGCGCATCACATATGTCTTCATGGCGAAGTGATCCATCGGCAAGCTTTGCTAAGAGGGCGTGACGAACGAGTCCGAACTCAACAACCGCTCCATCGGCGGTACTGGTGCGAAAGCTCTTATCCATTAGAGGTGACATTACCGCGCCCCTTTAAAAATAGGGAAATCGCGTAAGTTGCACAATCGATGTATCGAAACGATAGAATGATTCGAGTGTTAGACATCGCCATTCTTGGCCTACTCATGGACCGTGATCACCACGGTTACGAAATCCGCACCCAGCTGCGTGACCGCCTGGGCATTTCGTCGAACGTCTCTTTTGGATCGATCTACCCAGCTCTTGCACGCTTAGAGCGCCACGGATTTGTTGAGGCTGCAGCGTCGAGTGAACCTCGCGTCAGCCCTCTTTCAACTGGATCGCTCTCTGGTGAGCGAGCATCGCTTCGCTCGCTCAGACAAAGTCAAGGCCTTGGCCGCAGAGGGCGCAAGGCCTACTGCATCACTGAACGAGGCAAAGCGGAGTTCATTGGACTGCTCAGCAATACCGCAACCCTCGATGACGCAAAAGAGTTTTCGCTTCGTATGGCTCTCGCCAAGTATCTAACGCCACCTTCACGCGTTGGACTCTTAGAGCGCCGTCGCACAGATCTCGTTGAACGCCTTGCAGAAGTACGTGCTGGCGCAAAAAACGAACAACTAGACAGCTACGCGCGTGACGTAATGGATCACGCCGCAAATGCTGTGGAGTTGGACCTCGCGTGGATTGACAACTTGTTATCCATCGAACGTAGTAATCAGCAAACTTTCGCTCGAGAAGCGAAGTAGGAAAGGAAAGCCATGGAAAAGATTCGTGTGGCCATAGCGGGCGTAGGAAACTGCGCAAGCTCACTCATTCAAGGTGTTACTTATTACAAGGATGCAAAGCCAGGTGACGATGTCCCAGGTCTTATGCACGTTGTTCTTGGTGGCTACCACGTAAGTGACATTGAATTCGTTGCAGCGTTCGACGTTGATGCTTCAAAGGTCGGTAGCGACCTTTCAAAGGCAATCGAGGGTGGACAGAACAACACAATCAAGTTCGCAGATGTTCCCGCTATTGGTGTCAACGTTCTGCGTGGACCAACAATGGACGGACTCAACAAGTACTACCGCGCCTCAATCGAAGAGTCGCCAGCAGAGGCTGTTGATGTAGTTAAGGCCCTTAAGGATGCGCGAGCAGAAGTACTTGTTTCATACCTTCCTGTGGGCTCAGAAGACGCACAGCGTTTCTACGCACAAGCAGCTATTGATGCTGGGTGTGCATTCGTTAACGCAATCCCAGTGTTCATTGCGTCTGACCCGACATGGGCCAAGAAGTTCGCTGATGCCGGTGTGCCAATCATTGGTGACGACATCAAGAGCCAGGTTGGTGCAACGATTGTTCACCGCGTACTTGCTCGTCTGTTTGAAGACCGTGGTCTTTCACTTGACCACACCTACCAACTCAACGTTGGTGGAAACATGGACTTCAAGAACATGCTCGACCGCGATCGTCTCGAGTCAAAGAAGATTTCAAAGACCCAGGCAGTTACATCACAGCTTGAAATTTCAAACATGGACGCTGACGATGTACACATCGGACCAAGTGACCACGTGCCATGGTTGAAGGACCGCAAGTGGGCCTACATCCGTATGGAAGGACGTAACTTCGGTGACGTTCCACTTAACTTGGAACTCAAGCTCGAAGTATGGGACTCACCTAACTCAGCTGGTGTGATCATTGACGCAGTTCGCTGTGCCCGTGTTGCTCTAGACCGTGGTATTGGTGGACCAATCATGGGACCATCGGCGTACTTCATGAAGTCACCACCGGTTCAGTTCCACGACGACATTGCCCACAACATGGTCAATGATTTCGCCGAGGGCGGAGAAAACCCAGTCTGGCCATAAGCCATTTACTAAAAAATCCCCTCGTCATTTTGGCGAGGGGATTTTTTATTTGTCTTGTTCGCTCCACCATTCAAGGAGTCTGACCTTCGCTTCTTGCTCGCTGATCTCTCCTTCGTCGGTGCGAATCTCCATGAGGAAGTTAAGTGCTTCGCCAACTTTTCGACTCGGTGAAATGTTGAGTATCTCCATGACCGCAACGCCGTCGAGCGCGGGGCGCTGGTTATCGATGTCTTCTTGTTCACGAAGTTCATTGATACGAATTTCGAGTTCATCCATACGCAGAGCCAGGGTTTGTGCTTTTCTCGCGTTGCGAGTTGTGCAGTCACACCTAGTCAGCTCATTAAGTGCATCCAGGAGATGACCCGCGTCTCGAACATATCTGCGAACCGCTTTATCGCTCCAACCCATTTTGTAAGTATGGAAACGAAGGTGTAGCTCCACGAGCATTGACACGTCGTCAATGACTTCTTGAGAGTATTTAAGCGCGAGCATTCGCTTGCGCGTCATTTTTGCACCAACAACTTCGTGGAACCTAAACGTGACTCCTTCACTCGTAATGTCACGAGTGTTTGGTTTTCCTATGTCGTGATAAAGCGCAGCCAGACGCAACACGAGGTTGGGCGATGTCTTATCGACCACTGCCCACGTGTGTTTGAGCACGTCTTTGTGATGGTGAATTGGGTCTTGTTCTAGCTGCAACTTCGGAAGCTCTGGAAAGAAGTGATCCGCAAGTCCGGTGCGAACAATGAAGTCCAAGCCAACTGATGGTTGCTCGGTCAACAACAAAAGGTCAATTTCGTTTCTAATCCGCTCAGCCGAGACGATTTTTATCTTCTCTGACATTTTTGTTGCCGCCGCTTCAATGCTGGCGTCAATCTTCAAATTGAAACGTGAGGCAAAACGAGCAGCACGAAGCATTCGTAGTGGGTCGTCACTAAACAAAATTTCTGGATCAATCGGTGCACGAAGCACCAGGTCATGCAGGTCGTTGAATCCATTGAAGAAGTCGAACAGTGTTTGTACTTCTGGTGTGTTGTTGTGTAGCGCAATCACATCAAGAGCGAGTGCGTTAATTGTGAAGTCGCGACGACTTAAATCTGATTCGAGCGAGTCGCCCCACTCAACAGATGGTTTGCGCGAATGATCAACGTACGCTTCAGAACGAAAGGTAGTTATCTCTGCTTTGATGCCGCTATCTTTCAGCAAACCACCAATGGTGCCAAAAGCGCGCCCTTGTTCCCAGAGTCCCGAGCACAGCGGTTCCATAAGTCGAGCAATGTCGTCGGGGCGGGCATTGGTTGTGAAGTCGATTTCAAAGTCGTCACGGCGAGGAATGTCGAGGATGCAGTCTCGTACTGAACCCCCAACGGCGTAGAGAGAGAAGCCCGCGTCATCAAAGGCACGGGCTAGTGGGGCAGAAAGCCGCGCCAGCTCATTTAGGCGCTCGTGTACTTGGTCAAAAGAATTCACTCTGAATGAAGGGTAGTAGGCGACGTGCAAAGCCGTTGAGCGAAGGTAGCCTAGTAATGCAATGTTCCACCGATTTTCGACCTGGTGGCGGGCGCTCAGCGTCGTACTCCTCAGCCTCGCGGCGGTGGCGTGGCCCTCGGCCACGCAGGCCCTGGCGACCCCTTCGTTCAGTGTTGTCCACCAAGGCAGCGTTGCTTCCCTCGCCGCCAACGGTTCGGCGCATTTCTTGCTCAGCGTTAAACAAGGTCCTTCGTCTTCAGACCTTGAGATAAAACTTTTTCCCAGAATTCTGCAACGTTCTCAAATTGCGCCAATCGTAAGTGGAGCTGGGTCACCGCTTAGTCCAGCTTCGAGCGTGAAGGTATGTGCCAAAGACGGGATCTCAACGTTCAATGTTGAAATCAGTACTCGGACTGGAAGTACGAGTGGTTCAAACTGTGCGGACTCAACCGCGCGACTGGTTCTTCAGTGCAAAGCAAGCTCATGTGATGGCGTGTATCCAGTTAGCTACTCGTTAAAGAACGGAGGCACCGAGTGGTCTCTGATTGTTGTTCGATCTTTGAGAGTTCTGCATCCACTGCAACTCAGCTGGATTCAAACAACGACCGCAACGTCGCTCAATTCATTGTCAGCAGACTCAAAGTTCCCTCGACTACCCATCACCATTGGTGCTAATTACCAAACACTCACCAACGTGAGCGCTGTTACACCGAAGATTCTGAGTGCATTTAAGTCAGCGGTCCAAAGTCCTGTTCACTCAATCATCAGTGCTCCACCGGGAAACATTGACTTTGCGGGACTCGTGGCGAATGGCCTCACCTCTCAAGCGAGCAATCAACTCGAATACACAAAGTCATTGGTGCAGGCTGGCACCGGAAGATACGTTGACACTCCAGTCCTGCTGACAGCGACACCGTCGATAGCAACGCTAGATGCCCTTGCAGGAATTGGCGTAAAAAATGTTGTCTTTTCGGAAAACGCTCTCAGCTATGCACCGTCCAGCAGTTTGCATTGGGGTGCACCATTTCATGTTCCAGGTGCCAGCGCAGTGGCTGCGCTGAGTATTGACGAGCCACTTTCAAAACTCATGATGAACAACACCATTGAGCCCGCAAGGCGGGCCGCAATTGCACTTGGCACAATTGCGTTTCTTCATTACGAGGCACCTGGGTTAACTGCACCTCGGAGTGTGGTGGTTGCGACATCTCTCGATGAACACTCGTCGCAATTTGTTTCTGAGTTCTTGTCGGGGCTAGTGCACTTCGACTTCGCAACATTGAGTCCACTCACTCCGTTATTCAATGAAAAGAATTTTGGAGCCAATGGTGCACCGTCTACACGTACCCTTGTTCCAGCGCAAGCGACTTCTTGGAGTGCACGAAATATTGCGTCGCTCAGCAAGCTCATCGGAGAAGTAGCTTCTTTCAATCAAGGAGTGGGCTCACCGATTCTTAGTAATCAACTCAGCACCCGAGTGGCAGAGTCACAAATTGTTGGATCGCCTTCGCAGCGTCAAAGTGCAATAGACACTGCTCAGAGCGCCCTAGATGCAGAGTTGCGAAAATTCTCTGTAAATCCAAGCACGATCACTCTGACTGGAACTGACGCTTCGCTTCCTATCACCTTGCTCAGCCGGGCTAATTACACAATGACTGCCGTTGTTCACCTCGTATCAAATCGTCTTACCTTCCCCAAGGGGTCAACCATTGTGACTTCACTAGATTCATCAACGAAGTCGCTGCGTGTGCCGGTCACTGATCCAAAGGGGGGAAACCTCACGCTTCAAGTGATTGTTACAACACCAAACGGACAGGTTGTACTTGCGCACAGTGCAGTACAGGTGCGAATCGCTGGAACTTCGGTGGTTGGTTATGTGATTTCGATTGGGTCACTGGCTGTTCTAGCTCTCTGGTGGATAAGAACAAGTAGACGTCGCAGAAACGAGCGAACACAGTGACCTCGGTGACATCACACAGTTCTCGCGTGTTCTCTATGGCGTCGGGAACTCTTGTGTCAAGACTTACGGGACTGCTTCGTGTGCTGGTGCTTGCGTGGGTGTTTGGATTCACGCCAATTGCTGACGCCTTCAACCTCGCAAACACCGTTCCAAACATGTTGTTTGACCTTGTGCTTGGTGGAGTCGCAAGCGCAACGTTTATTCCAGTTTTCATTGAACGCTTAAGCCTTGATGGTGAAAGAAAAGCATGGCGATCAATCTCGAGCGTCATAACCGGATCGCTCGTTGTTCTATTTAGTGCGTCAGTCCTTGCGTGGATTTTTGCTCCATGGATCATTGATGGATTCACCGCACTTAATCATCCACGTGGGCTCGGACACATTTCTAACCTTCACCAGCAACGCGCACTCGCAACCTCACTACTTCGATGGTTCATCCCACAAATATTCTTTTACGGAATAATTGGCATTGCCACCGCGCTGCTCAACATCAGAAATAAGTTTGCGCCTGGTTCGTGGGTTCCAGTTATTAATAACCTTGTCTGCATTGTCGTACTCGTGTGGTTCCACTTGGTGGATCCAACACCAACACTGTCTAACCTCAACGGCTCAGGCAACCTTGTGTGGCTAGGTCTCGGAACAACCTGTGGCGTAGTGCTGCAATTTATGTGCCTATTGCCATCACTCGCGAAGAGTGACCTGGGCCGAGTTACCTTTAACTTCAATTTTCGCGACCCAGTAGTTCGCACCGTTGCCAGACTTGGTAGTTGGACATTGCTCGTAGTTGTAGCCAATCAACTGTCGCTTTACATTGTGCTGGCTTTTGCGTTTGGTATTGGAGGTGGTGGACCGGTAAGTGCATACACCTATGGCTGGTCATTCATGCAGATGCCCTACGCCGTAATAGTTGTCTCAGTGCTTTCAGCTCTAACCCCGCAACTTTCAAAACTTGCGAGTGATAAAGACTTTGCGGGATTCGCCGAACGTTTGAGATTTGGGCTACGTCAATCGCTCGTAATCATTGTTCCATGCACAATTGGACTGGTGTTGTTATCGCAACCATTGGTTGGAGTGTTGTTAAATCACGTGCACGCAGAGCATCGCCTTCTCGCCGGTTCAGTTCTTGCTGTTCTTGGAGCTGGTCTCCCAGGATTTACTGTGTTCCAAGTATGCATTCGAGGTCTCCAGGCAATGCAGCGTGCCCGCGATGTTTTTTATCTCTACGCATTGCAAAATGGTCTCACCATCCTTCTCGCTATGTCAATTGGCCGCCATTCAATGGCCGGACTCTGTGCGAGCGTCTCAATCTCTTACAGTGCCATTGCATTGGTGGGCCTTGCGAACCTCACCAGACATCAGGTGAGCATCAGCGCAACGCTCTGGTCTAAGCATGTACTTCGCAGTGTTCTGGCCTCAGTGGCCAGTGGAATTGTGATTGCCATGGCGTACGCATCGTCAACGGCATCCAGTGGTTTTGGTCTACTCACTCGTTTTGGCGCAAGCGCCTTTCTTGGAATGTTGATGTATTTGACTTTTATTGTTATTTGGCAGCGCAACGCCGTGCGAAACCGCAAAAAAAGTGTAAGGCTAGACAAGTTCTAAAGGAGCATCATGGCAAACATTCGAATAGTCACCGACAGCGCATGCGATTTACCTCAAGACGTAGTTGAAAGACTCAACATCGATGTCGTTTCACTAAGCATTCGCTTCGGCGAAGATGAATTTACTGATCGCGTTGATCTAACGCCCAACGAATTCTGGGCCAAGTGCAAAGCATCAAAGACTCTTCCAGAAACCGCAGCTCCATCTCCTGGTGCGTTTCAGCTCGCTTACGAGCGTGCACTTAGTGCTGGGTGTGACGGCGTGCTAGTTATTGCACTCTCGGAAGCACTTAGTGCGACGCACCAGTCGGCAGTCCTCGCTAAAGATGCAGTGGCACAATCAATTGCAGTTCGTGTTGTCGACTCAAAAGCTGTTTCAATGGCGCAAGGCCTACTTGCAGTTGAGATTGCGGAACTCGCAAAAACGGGAGCATCGCTCGATGAACTTGAGAAGAAGGCACTGGAGCTAACTGACAAAGTCGGTGTAGTGGCAATGCTCGACACACTTGAGCACCTTCAAAAGGGCGGTCGCGTTGGTGGAGCCAAAGCCCTTATGGGACAAGTCCTCTCAATTAAGCCGCTGCTAGAGCTGAAGGATGGAATTGTTTCTGAAGCGGGTCGTCAAAGAACTAAAGCGAAAGCATTAGCTGCAATTGCTGATGTTGCTCGCAACAACGCTCCTCTTCGTCGTTTGGCATTAGTGCACGGAGCATCCGATGAGGTTGAAGCTCTCACAAAACTAGTGAGCGACATAGCGACCGAATTCCCAATACTCGTGACTGACATTGGTCCAGTGGTTGGAACACACGGTGGGCCGGGGATAATTGGTCTTTGCTGGGTGCAGGCCTAGAACCCTCCCTCTCCAACTAAGTTCTTAGTGTGAGTGAAGACAAAAAAGAGCACCAACCTGACGTAGTCGATAAGGCTTTCGAAGCTTTTGATCACGTTCTTGATGTGGTCCATGACCGTATTCTTCGCCCAATCCTTGTTATTGGTCGCACCATTGCATTCGGATTCATTCTTTTGCTGGTTGCACTGGTGTTGCTCATTGTTCTCACCATTGGAATAATTCGACTACTCAATGTCTATGTCTTCGCTGGGCATGAGTGGCTTAGTTGTTTGCTGCTCGGTGGAGTACTTGTCATAACTGGTTTTATTATTTGGCGACGCCGTCGCCCCGCAAATCTAAGGAAGTAAATGTCAGAGCACACATCAGTACTAATCATCGGCTCTGGTCCCGCAGGACTCACTGCAGCTATTTACACAGCTCGTGCGCAGTTGAAGCCAATTGTTATTGAAGGCGAGCCTTCGTCAACCACCGATCAGCCTGGTGGTCAGTTGATGCTGACCACAGACATCGAAAACTTCCCAGGATTCCCTGAGGCCATCACTGGTCCAGAGCTCATGGCCAACATGCGCGCACAGGCCGCACGCTTCGGTGCTGATCTTCGTGTCACGAAGGTCCAAAAACTAGATGCAACGTCTCGTCCATTTAAGGCCTGGCTCACCGACGATGTCGAGCCAAGCATCACTGCAGATACCGTAATTCTCGCAACCGGCGCACGTTCGTTGATGATGGGTGTTCCGGGTGAAGAACGCCTACTCAGCCATGGCCTTTCAACGTGTGCCACATGTGACGGTTTCTTCTTCAGAGGACAAGACATTGCCGTGGTGGGTGGTGGCGACTCTGCCATTGAAGAAGCCACCTTTCTTACCCGCTTCGCATCAAGCGTGACATTGGTTCACCGACGCGACAGCCTTCGAGCCTCCAAGATCATGCAAGAACGTGCCTTTAAGAACGACAAGATCAAGTTCGCTTGGAACACTCAGGTCGTTGAGGTGTTGGGTGACGAGAAAGTTTCGGGCTTGAAGGTGAAAGACACGATTACTGGTGAAGAGCGAGTGCTTGATGTGACTGGTGTCTTTGTTGCTATTGGTCACATTCCAAACACCACGTTGGTGTCGGGACAAGTTGACCTCGAAGAAAACGGATACGTTCGCACCGGAATTGGCTCATTCACCAACATTGATGGCCTCTTTGCCGCTGGCGATGTGCAAGACCACGTCTACCGACAAGCAATCACCTCGGCTGGTTCTGGCTGCATTGCCGCCATTGATGCCGAGCGTTGGCTAGAAGCGCAAGGCCACTAAGGCTTCCTCGCTAAGGTGGGACATGCAACGCCTTTATTTAGGCGTTTACATTGGAGGAACACATGAGCGCGAACATCACAACACTCACTGACGCAACTTTTGCTGAAGTCATTGGATCATCAGACAAGCCTGTATTGGTCGACTTCTGGGCAGAGTGGTGCGGGCCGTGCAAAATGATTGCTCCGATTCTCGAAGAACTCGCTGTAGAACAATCCGACAAGTTCGTCATTGGAAAGCTCGATGTTGACGTCAATGTTGCGACCGCAACAAAGTTCTCAGTTATGAGCATCCCGACACTTCTTCTTTTCAAGAATGGTGAAGTTGTTGCACGTCTCGTTGGCGCAAAGCCAAAGGGTGCTTTGCTTCAAGAAATCACCGCGAACCTTTAAGTCACTCTGAATTTCGAAACCCTGCAACACGGGAACTCGGGTGAGCGAGTTCGAGAGCTTCAAGATCGTCTTCGCAACATTGGTCACGACTCGTCTAAGGACAAAGTTGGTGTGTTTGGTGACGCCACCAAGGTAAGTGTTGAGGCCTTTCAAAGGTCTAGGGGCCTTAAAATTACTGGGGAAATCGACTCAACGACGTGGTCACGTCTGATTGAAGCAGGGTGGAATCTTGGACAACGTTTGTTGTTTCACACTCACCCCAATATGCGTGGTGACGATGTTGCTCAACTGCAAGTCGAGTTGGCTCAACTTGGATTTAATCCCGGTCAGATCGATGGAATTTTTGGCCCGCTGCTCGAGAATGCACTTTGTGAGTTTCAGAACAATTTAGGAATTTCTCCGAGCGCAACTCTTACGCGCGAAACTTTAAATGAACTACGCCGCATGACAACAGCAGCTTCAGTTCGAAATCTCGTTAATGAGGCTCGAGACATAGCCGGCTTTGATCATGTTGCTAATGGCCTTCTCGTTCTCTGTGGAACAAGTCCGTTGCTCGAGATCCTGTTTGATCAAACTCGCTCGGATTTTGATGTGATCAATCTTGGAACCACTCCCCCGAGCGAAATCGCAACTCACGCCAATGCCAACAATGCTGCGGTGGTGCTCTCATTTCAACAAAATGATGAGCTCAATGGAATACACCTTCACTACTGGGCTAGCTACAAAGCGCACTCGCGACGAGGCGAGCAGCTAGCCAGCACCATTGCTACGTCGCTTTCTCGCTCACCAGCGCTGCCACGGGTTGAAGTAACTGGAATGGCTCTGCCTATTCTCCGAGAAACTCGGATGACCACACTTCAGATCGAACACGGGTCGTTAGACCTGGATGCTTTACAAGAATTCTCAAAGTCAATAATTAGGGTGTTGGACGGAATTATCCACAATTAGGCGTTTTGACTGTTTTTCTTCCCCCTGAAAACCCTTAACTCTAAAGGCTTTTAAGAGTAACCCACAGGTTCATCCACAACTTGGGGATAACTTCAACGAGAACTTTAGGTTTAAGGTTGAAGGTTATTTTGCCTGTGAAATTGCAATGTAGAGACGCTCTAGGTCATCGAGATCAGCAAAGTCAATAATGATTCGACCGTTTCTGCCCTTGAGATCAACGTGTACCCGGGTGTCAAGGTAGTCCTCTAGAAGCTTTTCAAGCTCCGCCACACTGGCGTCAGGAACTGGTCGAAGGGTTGGTCGCCCTGTTCCTGTGGTTCCAGGCTTAGCTGACGCATCGGTACCTGTTGGCTTTGTGCCCATGAGAGCCTTGATGGCTTCATCGGTTGCACGAACAGAGAGTTCATTCTTGATGATCCTGGCAACCATGGTTGCTTGAACATCGTTATCGGTCAAGGAAAGAAGGAGCTTTGCGTGACCTTCTGAAATCTGTGATCCAGCAAGGGCGGCCTGCCCGGCTTCTCCCAGGTTCAATAGTCGTAATGTGTTCGTAACATTAGTTCTACTCTTTCCAACTCGCTGCGCCACGTCATCATGGGTCAAGTGAAAGTCATCGATGAGCTGCTTATACGCCGCGGCTTCTTCTAGGGCATGAAGGTCAACACGGTGAAGGTTTTCTACGACAGCCTGCTCCAGTGAAAGACGGTCGTTCACATCATCTTGAATCAGGACTGGCATAACATCAAGTCCTGCCATCTGTGCTGCTCGCCAGCGTCGCTCGCCAGCAATCAACTCGTATGCACCTGGTTCACTTGTAATGGCCCTAACAATGATTGGCTGCAAAACACCAAGTTCTCGAACAGAGGCAGATAGAGCCTTCAAACCATCTGCGTCAAAGGTCTTTCTTGGCTGAAACTTGTTTGGGCGAATTGAGGCAACGGGAACCTTGCGAAGTGGTCCGCCAACTGCAACGCTTTCGTCTGGCGAGGTGCTTGCAGCACCCCCGTCTGGGATGAGGGCTCCGAGTCCTTTTCCTAGTCCTGGTTTTCTAGCCATTGAGAATCTCCTCTGCTAATGCTCGGTACGCTTTGGCACCCTTAGATGATGGATCAAATACGGTAATTGGTTGCCCGAATGATGGGGCCTCGGCCAAACGAACGGTTCGAGGAATGACTGACTTGCACAACTCCTCTGGAAAGGCTTTGCGGACTTCCTTGGCGACATCGGTGGACAAGGTGTTTCTTGAGTCATACATGGTGAGAACCACCTTGGTAATTCTGAGGGTCGGATTTAGGTTCTTTTGAACAAGGTCTACGATACGAGAGAGCTGTGTAAGGCCCTCTAGGGCATAGAACTCGGCCTGTACAGGCACCATGATGTCAGTAGCAGCAGCGAAAGCATTGATCGTGATTAGGCCAAGAGAAGGTGGGCAGTCAATAAAGACGTACTCAAACTCCCCCTGAACTGATTCCAGGGCTTTTTTCAGTCTGAGCTCTCTTGAGATGACCGATGTGAGTTCTTGTTCGACTCCAGCTAGGTCAAGTGTTGCTGGCGCGACGAATAGGTTTTTAAAACCCGTAGGTTCCACAATATCCACCATTGGAACATCGTTGAGAAGCACGTCATAGACAGATCGTTCAAACTGGCGGCCATCAACGCCTAGTCCTGTGGTTGCGTTTCCCTGGGGGTCAAGGTCGACAATCAATACTCGCTTGCCTTTTTCAGCAAGCGCTGCCCCCAAAGAGGTTGTGGTTGTTGTCTTTCCGACGCCACCTTTTTGGTTGGCAACAGCGAAAATCCTCATCTTGCTGGCGTCCGCCATGAGCCTCATCCCGAGCTAGGTACATCCCGACACTGCGTCAAATACATGTCAATTCAACTAGGTTTTTTCTGCCTCGTCAAGTACCAATGTTCCACGTGGAACATATTGGCCTCAGATTGCTTAAAGAGGTCAGACCGTGTGAAGAATATTCGGGCAGTTGCCTAAGGATTCGAATGTTCCACGTGGAACATATTTTTACACTCTGGGTTCAGATGGAACAATGTTCCACGTGGAACATCTAGAAGAGTGGTTTCTTTCCTGGCACTCCAACTTCACGTGGATACGAAGAAAGTGTTGCTTTGGTTTTAATCAGGATTTGGTAGGCAGAACCGTGGCGGACTCGTCCTTTTGCCTCTAGACCGAGCTTGGCTAGGCCTTCTTTCTTCCAGCGGCCGGTTTCTGTGTCATCTGGTGGCTCTGAAACAATCATCATTCCACCAACCTTTAGAAATCGAACGCCACACTCGGCTGTAACAGCTGGGGGGCCGAAAGATCTAGCGGTTACTAGGTCGAATGCTGAGTCCAGGTCTGGGTCCCAGGCAAGATCTTCTGCTCTAGCGGTAAGAACTTCCCCACCCTCTGGGGCGCCTTCCCATTCCAGAACTTCTCGAAGGAACGCCATACGTTTTTCCATGGAATCGGTAAATACGGCCCTTTGTTGCCACCTTTGTAGCAGCACTAGTCCTGGAAGTCCTCCACCACTTCCCAGGTCCAGGAATGACTCTGGGGGAGCCACGTTTAATTCTTCCCAGCAAAGAGCGAACCCCTCTGCATGGGCAATGTGGGGCTCTATTGCATTAGGCCCTAAAAAGCCTCGCGCCCTCGATTCCTCGAGGGCGCGGGTCAACCAATTATTTGTCACGAATCAATTATGCCGGAGCAATCACCACAAAGCGGCGAGGGTCGTCACCTTCTGATCGAGTAACTACTGAAGCATTCTCGGTAAGGGCATCATGAACAGCTTTACGGTCTGCCGCAGACATTGGCTCAAGAGCACGCTCTTCTCCAGTTTCTACGACTTCCTGGGCAACTTGTGCAGCAAAGCGTCCAAGGGCAGCTACGCGGCGTTCACGGTACTGTGCAACATCCACCAAAATTCGGTCTGTACGTGCAGGCGACTTTGACTGAACAACCGTTCTGGTGACTTCTTGCAGGGCAGTAAGAGTTGTTCCACGAGGGCCAACTAGAACTCCAAGTTCAGTTGGGGGATTGGCATTAACTGAAAGCTCTACGGTTTCAGCATCAATTTCCTTAACTGATACTTCTGCGGTGATGTTCATAGAGCTCAGTAGTCCGACGAGGAACTCCTTTGCGATTGAACCCTGTTCGGCTAGTGAAATTCCTTCAGCCATGGTGCCCTCCTTTGATGGACTCTTTTCTGGTCGTGGTGCTTTTGTTGCGGTTTGCTTGGCTCGACGTGGTGCGTCGTCCTTCTTGTCTTCAGAAGAATTACCACCACGAGGCTTTTCGCCGCGTGGACGGTCGTTGCGTGGACGGTCTTCACGACCACCAGAACGGCGTGATCGCTTCGGACGTGGTCCTGATGGACGCACTCGAGCTCTCACTCGAGCCTCTCCGCGAACTCGTCCAAACAGACCCTTTGCTGGCTCTTCTAGTACTTCAATTTCTGCATCATCTCTGTGAACCCCTAGGTGAGCAAGTGCTCGTGTAGTGGCTTCTTCGAGTGACGATCCTGTTGTTTCTACCCAATCCATGGGTTACCGCGCCTTTCTTTTCCGCTTCGCTTTGGAGCGAGACTGTTGTTGGGACTTTAAGGTTGAAGGTTTGGTTTCTTCAGCCACTTCTTTGATAGCTCCAGGGATTTCCTTTGTTTCACCCTTGGTGGGGTTAGAAATTCCAACTCTGAACATGATATCTTGAGTAATTATGCGAATAATTGTAGAAATAATCATGTACAACACCACAGCTGCAGGGATAACCATGTAGAAGTATGCAAAAAGAATCGGCATAATCTTCTGAAGGGTTTGTTGCTGGCTAGGAACCGAAACGCCTGTTTTCTTGTTCCTATTGGTCATTTGAGACATCTGGAAGTATTGAAGACCTACTGCGATGGCAACAAACACAAAGAATGGGATAGCCGCACCAGTAGAACTGTGCGCAGAGAAGGGTTTAAGGCTTAGATCCATACCAAATGACTTGATGTGACCACCGGCGAGAATAATCGCGTCGTGCATCTTTCCGTGGCTTGGAATGTAGCGAGGCTGGGCAACCAACTTGCCGTTTACGAGTACTTCGTTCGAAAGTCCCTTGATAACACTGTAAAGAATGAACAAAAAAGGCGCCTGGAGAAGCATTGGCAGGCATCCACCAACCGGGTTGACACCGTGCTCCTTATAGAGCTTCATCATTTCTTCGTTTAGAGCCTGGCGATTCTCCGGTCCTTTGTATTTGACCTGAAGCTTCTTCATTTCTGGCTGGATCTTCTGCATAGCCATCATTGACTTGGTGCTCTTAACGGTAAAAGGTGTCAAAACTCCCATAATTACTATGGTCAGCATCACAATGGCAAAGGCGTAGTTCGGGATAATCCCATAGAAGAAGGCCATTAACCATCCGAAAAGGCTAAATACTGGTTGGAAAATGCTGCTGATTGAGTGGAAAAGGCTATGCATTGTTTGCTACTCCTTGCTTTTTTACTTCAGGAACCAGGTCCACGCCGTGTGGGCCAAGGGGACGGCAACGACTAATTCTCTTGGTTGATAGTGCAATACCGTGCCAAAAACCATGTATTTCAATGGCTTCGTAGGCGTAGTGAGAACATGATGGGTAGAAGCGGCACGGGGCAACTCGTCCAGCAGTGAGTTTTTGATAAGACCTGATTGTGGCTAACAGGGCTCGAGCTGAGAGGCTCCTCTTAGCTACGGGCGCCACAGCGCTCAAGTGCTTGTGTGAGATGGTTTCTAAGTTCGTCATAGGTGATCTTTCCGGTCTCAAAACCACATTTGATCAGGTAAATTCCTGATTGTGGTGGAGGGGACAGTTCGTCAAATAGTGCTCTGAGGCGGCGGCGAATTTGGTTGCGAACAACCGCATTGCCCACCTTCCGGCTGATTGCGAAAGCAACATCAACAGCTGTTGACTCAGGGGAACTAACTACGAAGCTGATTCGCAGTGGTCCGCTTTGTCCACGGCCTGTTGGGTTTGCAAACAAGGCAAACTGCCGTCGGGAACTAACCCGACCAGGCACAACTAACTCAAACCGTCAATGAGTGACGGCCCTTGTTACGACGGGCCTTTAGGATGGAACGGCCGGCACGTGTGCGCATACGAGCACGGAAACCGTGTGTTTTTGCCCTTTTTCGTGCATTTGGCTGATAAGTACGCTTCATAAAATCCTCTTCTAAAACTATATTGATGCGCTTCGCGGTACCCCCTGGGGGTCGCTGGCGCGCTACTGGGAACAATCTTACCTGATGGAGCAACCTCCCCCGGCGGGGGTTCGAAATTGCGTGTATGGTGACTCTCCCCACCTGCATGGAGTCAAAAAGTGCTTGTGGATAATGTCAGTTGTGGTCTGTGGAGGAAAAAATGCAAAGTGGTGAGGAGATCTGGTCAGCCCTTCGTGACTCCTTACGTAGCAGTGCTTCTGAGGCAGTTTGGTCAGCTGGACTTAACAAACTTTGCCTTGTGGATTACGCAAACGGAGAGCTAATCATTGGTGCACCAAACCAGATTCAACTCCAGCGCGTTCAACAGCGCTACCTACCTTTCATAACCGAGCAAGCTCGTGAGCTTGCGGGCTCTGAAATTCAAATCTTGCTCACATTGAGCGATGTTGACGTCCTTGACCGCGACGATGCTCCGTCTGCTGAGCCAACAACCCCTGCTCCAACAATTTCTTTCTCACCAAGTATTGACAGACCGGCTCGCCTCGACCCTCGAATGACATTTGATTCATTTGTTCCCGGATCGTCAAACCGTTTGGCCTTCGCCGCAGCACAGTCAGTTGCAGAAACACCCGGTCGTGCTTACAACCCACTGATGATCTATGGGAACTCAGGGCTAGGGAAAACCCACTTATTGCACGCAATTGGCAACTATGTGCAAGAGAACTACCCGGGGCGAAAAGTTTTGTATGTCTCCACCGAGACATTCCTAAATGACTTCATTCGCGCCATTCAAACCCGTACCCAGTTAGCGCTGCATGAGCGTTACAGAGAAAACGATGTTTTGTTAATTGATGACATTCAGTTCATGGAAACACGTGGGGAAACGTTCCACGAAGAGATCTTCCACACATACAACGCACTTCATGGCGAAGGTAAGCAAATTGTTCTCACATCGGATCGTTCCCCCAAGGACCTTGCTGGACTACAGGACCGGTTCCGCAGCCGTTTGCTTCAAGGACTTGTTACTGAGATTGACCAACCAGACCTTGAAACACGAATTGCGATTCTGAGGTCTAAATCTGAGCGCGAGGGAATTGACCTGCCAACCGATGTCGCGGAGTGGATTGCTCACCGAGTTAGAGACAACATTCGTGAGCTCGAGGGATCGATCACAATGCTTCGAGCCTTTGCCAACCTTCGCCAAGAACCCATCTCTCTTGAGCTCGCCAAAACCCATCTGACCAACCTCGGCCAAGAACAGGTTGTTTTAAAGCCTGAAACCATCCTTTCTGTGGTTGCTGACTTTTATGGACTTTC
>Ga0208105_1000091_pt1 | contig 42112 bp, 37 predicted proteins | sample CryBogCBE16Jul07_FD_184574 | JGI IMG/M metagenome (GOLD analysis project Ga0208105, IMG submission 184574) | Freshwater microbial communities from Crystal Bog, Wisconsin, USA - CBE16Jul07 (SPAdes) | ecosystem: Environmental > Aquatic > Freshwater > Lake | place: Crystal Bog, Wisconsin, USA... | reverse complement strand
CGATCCTTGTGCCGAAGGCCGTCGCCGACAAGGCCATGGACGCCGCCGCCTGCATCGGCTGCGGGGCCTGCGCCGCCGCCTGTCCCAACAGCTCCGCCATGCTCTTCGTCGGTGCCAAGGTCACCCACCTCAACCTTCTGCCTCAGGGCAAGCCCGAGGCCAAGAAGCGTGCCCGCGCCATGGTCCGCGCCATGGATGCCGAAGGGTTCGGAAACTGCTCCAACTACTACGCCTGCGAGGCCGTTTGCCCGGCGGGCGTGAAGGCCGATGTCATCTCGATGCTCAACCGAGAGTATGTGAGGGCGGAGGTTTCCGAGGCGGTCGGAGCCATTGACTGAGGGCTGCCTCTTTTAGCGCGGGGCGTTGTTGCCCTGCATCTAAAATACCATCGCCCTATGAGTTTAGTAACTCAGCCTTCCCTTTTACCGCCTTGCTTTCCATGCGATGTTTAGAGCCTTTTTGTTGATATACAGCTAGTTGACAAGTCACTGAGCTGTGGATGGAAAGAGAGAATGGTTTGCATACCTGAGGGGCGAGCAGTATGCATATGCATGCGTTATCACCTATCGATTGTGATTTTGAGCCTCACGCTTGTTGGATGTGCTACTCAAAATGTTGATTTGAAAAAAAATTGGCAACCAGCTCCATACCTATTGAAGCCCGTGCCGCCTTTTAGGCCTTCCGAAGCTGTTAAAGGAGTCAATCTCGGTGTGTTTATGAGTATAGCAGAGTTTAATAAAAAACTTATGTCTCCAGGCGGGAGGCTCTCCGCTGGAGAAAAGGCAAGGATGTTGAAAGATAATCACACAATTCTTGGATTTTGGGAAATATGCTGCCCTCTCCTCAATCCAGGTGATCTAAGGGAAATTGTCGCGAGGCTTGGTGGAGACTACTATGAATATACTGCTGTTTATTCCGGGAAGGCTACGGGCAGTCGGATGGTACCCGTTGGATATACTACTCCTCAGTTTGCGACAACAACCTCTCAAGCAACAGGATATGGCAACTATAATGGTTCCTATGCAAACAACTATGGGGGTTCGGGAAGCATATACGGAAATGGTTATGCGAATGCATACGGCTCATCTCAAACAATGCTGAGTGGATCTACCACATATGCAGCTCAGCAATATCAGTACGAGGTGGCAACGCAGTCTTTAACCGTATACGCCAGTCCTCAACGAGCAGCTGAACTTGTGAAACTTGGCGTTCTGCCGGGCAAATATGCTTTTGGAAAAACGACAGGCAGGTAACCCCTAAACCATGAATCCTCTAAAGATTTCCTCATCAATAAAGTCCCGATGGTACCATCGCCTTTATCAGGTAATCTCAGTACCTCTTATTATTGTAGGAATTTGGCTGTTTGCAGAAGCGGGTCGGAATCTTTACAGCACAAGATTAGTAAATTCTAAAATTAAAGCCGAAGAGTTTTTGGATTCAAAAAAAGAATATACGACTCTAGAACTGGATGCCTACCAAAGAGCATTTGAGAGAGCAGCATGGGACCAGCAACAAATGTTTATTGCATTTCTTCCTTGGGTATTCGTCGCCGCTTTATACCGAACTATTTTATATGTATGCGTTGGAGGAAGGGCGTTCCAAAACGACTTCAAGAATGCAGGCTTAAAAGGTTAGTATTCATAATACTATACAGGTGCTTTTCTGCTCAGGGGAATAGCTTTAGATTCACTGCCGTAGTTCCAGATTCTTCCCGATATCAATTGGCCCTCGTCGGGAGGGGGAGGAAAGTGCGACCAGTAGCACTACAGTATCTGGCGGTGCACGGGCTCAATTCCCGTGGACTTAAAGGACGTGGGTTTCTTTGGGGGGGCTACCAAGCCGTTGTCGGCGTGGTAGCGCTGGTCTGCGGTCGATGCTAGGGTGGTCCGAGAACAAACGGAAACCCTGTGCATTCCTTGCATCTTGTGGCCAAATGATTGCAACGCTTGGGCCAGAAAGCATTTTGAAGATTTCTAACGCTGATCCCACAGGTTGGCGGTTTGACAACTCCTACGCCCGGTTGCCGCAGTCGCTCTACAGCCGCGTCGATCCCGTGCCGGTGGCCGATCCCAAGCTGGTCATTTTGAATGAGAAGCTGGCCTCGGATCTCGGACTCGATGCAGATGCCCTGAGGAAGAAGGGAGCGGAGATTTTCGCGGGGAATCGTCTTCCGGAAGGAGCCGACCCGATTGCCCAGGCCTATGCGGGGCATCAGTTCGGTCATTTCACGAATCTCGGCGACGGGCGGGCGATCCTACTCGGGGAGCAGATCACGCCCGGCGGCCTTCGGTTCGACATCCAGTTGAAGGGCTCGGGGCAGACCCCCTATTCCCGTCGCGGTGACGGGCGTGCGGGGCTGGGGCCGATGCTGCGCGAATACATCATCAGCGAGGCGATGCACGCACTCGGGATGCCGACGACGCGCAGTCTGGCGGTGGCCACAACCGGTGAGCAGATCGTTCGAGAAGAGCTGCTTCCGGGAGCTCTTCTCACGAGGGTGGCGGCGAGTCACATCCGCGTCGGGACATTCGAATATGCCAATGCCTTGGGCGATCGCGCCGCGCTCGTGGCACTCACCGAGCACACGCTCCAGCGGCACTATCCGGATCTTCTCGGAGCGGAAAACAAGGCGCTGGCCCTGCTGGGAGCGGTGATCGACAGGCAGGCCGCACTGATCGCCAAGTGGCTATGCGTCGGTTTTGTCCACGGGGTCATGAACACGGACAATATGGCTCTCAGCGGCGAGACGATCGACTATGGGCCCTGCGCGTTCCTCGATACCTACCATCCGGAAACGGTCTTCAGCTCGATCGACCTTGCCGGACGCTATGCCTACGGCAACCAGCCCGACATCGCGCATTGGAATCTGGCCCGATTGGCCGAGGCGTTGCTCCCCCTGATCGACAGCGATCAGGAAAATGCCGTCGCCGCCGCCGAGGAGGTGCTCGCCAAGTTTCCAAAAGATTTCCGAAGGCATCATGTGGCCGGATTGCGTGCGAAGCTCGGCCTGATGACGGAGGAGGAAGGCGATTCGGCATTGGCCGGGCAACTCATGGAGTCGATGCAGGCTGTCGGGGCCGACTTCACCTCGATGTTTGCTGCGCTGACCAGGTCCGTGGAGACGGGAGGACCTCCGGGGAGTGAGTTCCCTGGCAATTCCGCATTCCTGCCATGGTACGAACAATGGACGGCGCGTCTGGAGCGCCAGAATCACAGCAAGTCGGAAGTCGCCGCCGTCATGCGCGGTGCCAATCCCGTGATCATTCCCCGCAACCATCGTGTCGAGGAGGCGCTCGCCGCGGCGCAATCCGGGGATCTCTCGGTCCTGCACGGACTGCTCGCAGCCCTTGCACATCCCTTCGAGGAAACCGCCGCCAACGAACCATACCGCGCTGCTCCGCCGCCCGGAGGACCCCCCTACCGGACCTTTTGCGGAACCTGATGATGGCGATCGTCAAGACAAGCATCCTGAACTCACAGAATCCAATGGGAAAGGATGCGATCTGCTGCTAAAAAACCTTCATGGATACCTTTGAAGCCATCTCCAACCGCCGCGCCGTCAAGCATTACGATCCCAACCACACGCTCACTCCCGGGGAGGAGAAGAAGCTGCTCGGTGCCGCCCTGCTGTCGCCGACCGCCTTCAACATTCAGCAGTGGCGCTTTGTCGTCGTGCGTGACATGGAGGTTCGCAAGCAGATCCGTGCCGTGGCCTGGGATCAGGCGCAGGTGACCGATGCCTCCCTGCTGGTGGTGGTCTGCGGCGATGTGGCTTCCTGGGATAAGGATCCCGTCCGCTACTGGAAGGATGCCCCGGAGCCGGTCCGTGAGTTCATGATCCCGGCGATCAAGGCCTACTACGAGAACAAGCCCCAGGTGCAGCGCGACGAGGTGATGCGCTCCTGCGGCATTGCCGGCCAGACGCTGATGCTTGCCGCCCGTGCCATGGGCTACGACTCCTGCCCGATGGATGGCTTCGATTTCGATGCCGTCGCCAAGATCATCAGGCTACCATCCGACCACGCCATCAGCTTCATGATCGCGATCGGCAAGAGCACCAAGGAGGCATGGCCCCGTCCCGGTCAGCTTCCCTACGATCAGGTCGTCCTCGAGAACGGATTTTAGAGGCTCTCCGATCCTTGGTGACTCGGGGATAATGCGGCCCTAGGGTGGTCGTTACATGGAAAAACAGCGTTTCGACTCCCTCGGCCTTTCAGCCGAGATCCTCAAGGCCGTGGCCAAGCTCGGCTATGAGGAGGCCACCCCGATCCAATCCGCAGCAATCCCGGTGCTTCTGGCCGGAGGAGACATCGTAGGGCAGTCGCAGACCGGCTCCGGCAAGACGGCAGCGTTCTCCATTCCTGCGATCGAAAAGGTCGATCCTGATCTCAAGGCCGTGCAGGTCCTGGTACTCTGTCCGACGCGCGAGCTGGCCGAGCAGGTCGCGGCGGAGATCCATCAGCTGACTTCCTTCAAACGCGGAATCAGCGCCGTTCCGATCTATGGCGGCGCCTCTTACGACCGCCAGCTTTTCGAGCTCCGCAAGGGAACGCAGATCGTCATCGGCACCCCGGGCCGTCTTATGGATCACCTCGAGCGCGGCACGCTGAAGCTCGATCAACTCAAGGTCGTGATTCTCGACGAGGCAGACCGGATGCTCGACATGGGCTTCCGCGACGACATTGCCCGCATCCTCGAGTCGGCTCCGGAGGAGCGTCAGACGGTCTTCTTCTCGGCGACGCTTTCACGCGAAATCCGCGATCTGATCAACCGCCACTCCCGCGATCCGCAGACCGTGGCAATCGAGAGGAAGGATGTCACCGCGCCGGCGATCGACCAGTGGTTCTACGAAGTGATGCCCCGCTTCAAGACGCAGGCCCTTGTCCGCCTCGTCGACTATCACGGATTTCATCTGGGGATCATTTTCTGCAATACCCAGCGTATGGTGGACGACCTCGCCGATGCCCTGCTTGCGCAGGGATTCTCTGCTGACCGCCTGCATGGAGGGATCAGTCAGGCCCAGCGTACCCGCGTGATGAACAAGTTCCGGAATTCGGAATTCGAGTTCCTCGTGGCGACCGATGTGGCCGCCCGCGGCATCGATGTGGACCATCTGGAGGTGGTGATCAACTACGACCTGCCCCCCGACCCCGAGGACTATGTCCACCGCATCGGCCGCACGGGAAGGGCCGGGCGCAAGGGCATGGCGGCGACACTCGTGAGCGGGCGCGATCTCTACAAAATCCAGTACCTCGAGAAATTCACCCGCTCCAAAATCCGTCGCGGAATCATCCCTTCGGCCGAGGAGATTGAGGGACGTAAATCGGAACTCCTGGCCGGCAAGGTCCGCACCTTGCTGGAATCCGGCGAGTTCACTCCGCAGGGATCACTGGTCGAGCAGCTTCTGGAAGAGGGTTTCCAGTCCACGGAGATCTGTTCCGCCCTCTTTGCCATGCTCCTCGGTCAGACGGGCAGCGCCGCTGCTCCCGCACAGCATCCGGCCGCACCAGAGCAACCCAAGCCTGCCAAGCGTGAGAATCATGGCCCCGCCACCGAGGAGGAACTCGGTGAGTTCGGCGGCCGCCGCGGCCCCCGTCGTCCCGATCGAGATGAGAAGCCTCCGTTTGCCAAAAAGCAGGGTTTCAAGAAAGGCTTCAAAAAGCCCTTTGGAAAACCATCCCGTAGGGGCTGACGACTGGGGCTTGGGACTTCACCGCCCGCAACTGGCGGATTCAGGGGATGAGGAACTCCGCCTGATGGATCGGGTTCTCCTCTTTCCCGGGGCTGAAGCTACGTATCTATCCTTTGGCCATCGGTTCAGATTGGGGTGTCTGTTGTCCATCCGTCCCGTAAGCAAGATGCCGTGTCTCCCTTGTGAGAGAGAGGGCAACGAGGCTGATCAGTGCCGTCGCGCTCAGGTAATATCCGACGAACGGAAGCCCGTATGAGGAGGCGAGCCAGGTGGCGGCATAGGGGGCGAGGGATGCTCCCAGGATCCCAGCCATGCTGAAGCTCACCGAGGCTCCGGTATAGCGCACCGGGACCGGGTAAAGCTCGGAGAGCAGGGTGCCCAGAGGTCCGTAGGTCAGTCCCATCAGCGCAAATCCAAGAATGAACATCATCACTACCCCGGCGGTGCCGCTCGAGAAGAGTCCGGGCATCACGAAGCCGTAAACCAGGATTCCGGCGGAGATCAGGATCATGGTGATCCGGCGGCCGTGCCGATCGGCGAGCCATGCGGAAACCGGAATCAGTGCCCCGAAAAAGAGGATTCCGACGAGCTGGATCACGAGGAACTCATTGCGCGAGTAGCCGAGTTTGGAGGTTCCCCAGGAGAGACAGAAGACCGTGAGGAGATAGAAGATCACGAAGGTGGCCAAGGCGGAAAAGGTGCCAAGGACGACGCCCCGCAGATGATGGCGGAAGACATCGAGCATCGGCACGGCAACCTGCTTCTTCTTTCTCAGGGTGTTGAGGAATGCAGGCGTCTCGGTGATTTTGAGACGGACATAGAGACCCAGGAGGATCAGCACGCTGCTGGCCACGAACGGGATCCTCCATCCGAAGGTAATGAACTGCGATTCGCTGAGACCCAGCGAGAGAATCAAAAAGATGCTTCCGGAGAAGAGGAATCCGATCGGAGCGCCGAGTTGGGGGAACATTCCATACCAGGCGCGCTTACCCTCAGGAGCGTTCTCCGTCGCCATTAGCACTGCGCCGGCCCACTCGCCGCCAAGGCCGATCCCTTGGCCGAGTCGGCAGAGAGCTAGCAGGAGTGGAGCCGCAGCCCCAATGGAGGCATAGGATGGAAGCAGGCCGATGGCGACCGTTGAAAGTCCCATGGTGAGCAGGGCGGCGATCAGGGTCGCCTTCCGGCCGATCCGGTCCCCGAAATGGCCGAATAGGACCGAGCCGACGGGACGGGCAAAGAAGGCCAAGGCAAAGGTAGCCAGTGACTGGAGTGTCGCGGCCAGGGCATTTCCCGCCGGGAAAAAGAGCTTCGGAAAGACGAGGACCGCAGCCGTCGCGTAGATGTAGAAATCAAAGAACTCGATCGTCGTCCCGGCGAGGCTTGCCAGCAGGACGCGCCGCGGAGAGTTGGAGGTGGGGGAGGGCATGGGGAGGAGGGGAATGAATGAAAATGGAGAAAATGAAGAATGAAAAAACGTCGGAGGGGAGTAAAGAGGGACGAGTGAAGACTCAAGCCGGCTGAAAGCGCGTCATACGCCAGGCAGTCAGCAAAACGCCCGACTTTATCCATTTAAGGCCCGCGAGCGCGTCAGAGGCACGAATTCCGAGAGCCCGACTTGTCCTCTGGAGGATTGGGAGTTGGGATGCAGCCCGAGGCGTGCTGGGTCACGCCCGGATTCAATCCCAACCTCTTCCTTACACGTCCAGATTTCTTACGTTCAGGGCGTTGTCTTCGATGAAAATCCTGCGCGGTTCGACCACGTCACCCATGAGGATGTCGAACATGCGGCCGGCCTCGAGGGCGTTGTCGTCGTTGAGTTCGACCTTGAGGAAGCGGCGGCGCTCGGGATTCATCGCGGTCTCGTAGAGCTCCTTGGCATTCATTTCTCCAAGACCCTTGAATCGCTTGATCTGGACGCCGCGACGGCCGACTTCCTTGACCATCTCGAGGATGCGGGGGATGGCGAAGATCTCGTGGGTCGTGTCGCCATCGACGAGGTGGAACAGGGGCTTCTTGCTGTCGGCGTAGTGCTCGATGGCGAGCCCCTTGGTTGCGAGTTCGGCGATGAGCTTCTCGATGCCCTTGGACTGGTGGATCTCCACGAGGCGTGCACGGCGGCGGCGCGCGTTCTTGTCAGCCTTGGTGACTTTTTCCACCGCTGGCCCGTTTCCGTTCTCACCGTTTTCTCCTTCGGAAGGCTCCGAGTCGAAGAGGTTGAGGTCGATGTTCTTCGCGGTGAAGTCACGGAGTTCCGTCTCGTTGTGGAAGTACTCGACGCTCTCGTCGTTGCCGTCACGGATGACGACGAGGTAGGCGGGAAGCACTCCATCCTTGGAACGGGCATGGAGGTAGGCCTCGAAGTCACCGCCGAGGCGGCGGATGGCCTCGCTCGACTTCTCGAGGCGGTCGAGCAGACCGAGGATCTCCTTGAGCTGGGCGGCGGGGATCTCCTTCTTGTCGGCGAGGTTGACGAGCTTGAGCTCCTCGGCGCCGAGCGAGATGAGGATCCTGTTGAGCTGGACGTCATCGTCGACGTACTCCTCGCGCTTCTTTCTCTTGATCTGGTAGAGCGGTGGCTGGGCGATGAAGACGTGGCCGCGGCGGATGAGCTGCGGCATCTGGTTGTAGAAGAAGGTCAGGAGCAGCGTCCGGATGTGGGAGCCGTCCACGTCGGCATCGGTCATGATGATGATGCGGCCGTAGCGGAGCTTCTCGATGTTGAAGGATCCCTCCTGGTCGCCGTCACCGATGCCGGTGCCGATCGCCGTGATCATGGTCTGGATCTCGGTGTTCTGGAGGACCTTGTCGAGGCGTGCCTTCTGGACGTTGATGAGCTTTCCGCGGATGGGAAGGATTGCCTGGAAGCGTCGGTCGCGTCCCTGCTTGGCGGAGCCGCCCGCGGAGTCACCCTCGACGATGTAGAGCTCGGTGAGGGCGGGATCGCGCTCGGAGCAGTCGGCGAGCTTGCCGGGGAGTCCGCCGCCGGTGAGGGCGCTCTTGCGGACGGTCTCGCGGGCCTTGCGCGCGGCCTCGCGGGCGCGGGCGGCGGTGAGTGCCTTCTCGATGACCTTCTTGGCGACCGGAGGATTCGCGTCGAAGTGCTCCATGAGTCCCTCGTAGACGCTCGAGTTGACGACACCCTCGACCTCGGTGTTGACCAGCTTGACCTTGGTCTGGGACTCGAAGCGGGGGTGGGGGAGCTTGACACTCAGGACGGCGGTGAGGCCTTCGCGGACATCGTCGCCGGAGAGCGCGGGATCCTTCTCCTTCAGCAGGTTGTTGGCCTTGGCGTACTGGTTGATGGCGCGGGTGAGCGCGGTGCGCAGGCCGGTGAGGTGGGTGCCGCCGTCCGGATTCGGGATGGAGTTGGCGAAGCAGAGGATCTGGTCGGTGTAGGAGTCGTTGTACTGGAGGACGACGTCCACGAAGATCTCGTCGCGCTGGCGGGTGATGACGATCGGCTTGGGATGGAGGACCTGACGCGCCTCGCTGAGCTGGCGGACGAATTCCTGGATGCCGTGCTTGTAGAAGAAGGTCTCGGAGCGGGGGCGGTGCTCCTCGTCGTCGCGCTCGTCGGTGAGGACGATCTCGATGCCGGGGTTGAGGAAGGCGAGTTCGCGGAGTCGGCTGGCGAGGCGCTCGAACTTGAAGGTCGTCGTGATCGTGAAGATCTCGGGATCGGGCAGGAAGGTGACCAGCGTGCCGGTCTGCTTCTTGTTCTTGAGCTCGCTCAGGACGGTGAGCTTCTGGGTCGTCTTGCCCTGGGCGAAGGACATGAAGTGAACCTTCCCCTCGCGCATGACCTCGACCTTGAACCAGGTGGAGAGGGCGTTGACGCATTTGGCTCCGACGCCATGGAGACCTCCCGAATATTTGTACGCCCCCTGGCCGAACTTGCCGCCCGCGTGGAGGTTGGTCAGGACGAGTTCGAGCGTCGGGATCTTGAACTTGGGGTGAACCTCGACCGGGATGCCTCGGCCGTTATCCTTGATCGAGACGGAGCCGTCGGAGTGGATCGCCACCTCGACGCGCGTGCAGAATCCGGCCAGATGCTCGTCGATCGAGTTGTCGAGCACCTCGAAGACGCAGTGGTGAAGACCCCGCTCGTCGGGATCGCCGATGTACATGCCGGGGCGCTTGCGGACCGCCTCGAGGCCCTCGAGTTTGTCGATCTGGGCCGCACCGTATTCCTGTCCCCCCTTGGTGTCCTGCTTCTCGGGAATGTCGCTGTCGTCGAGGGGAATGATCGGTTCAGAAGGTTCTTTTTTGGCCATGGGAAAGGTGCGGGGGTACCCGGAAAAGGGCGGTTTGTGGTCTCACAAGGGTAGGGAACAGGAAAGGTGCGGGCAACGCTTTTTTAGGGCGCGGACACAGGATCTGGGGTAGTAGGGTCAGATCCTTCCACAAGATATGGGATAAGACTCACAGGGATGAAGGGGATGAAAGGGATGGGACGAGAACGCAAAGGTCAACGTGAAGGATGCAAAAATGGAGCAAAACCGATGAGGGGGAATGACAATCAACGCATCTCCCCCTTTTCATTTTCCCTTCTTCATTTCCCTGAATCATTCCAGATTAAGGGCATGAAGGAATACGACTTTGCGGTGATCGGAGGGGGGAGCGGAGGCTATGCCGCGGCACGGACCGCAGCCTCTCTGGGACTCTCGACCGTGGTGATCGAGGGGGGTGACAAGGTCGGGGGGCTCTGCATCCTCAGGGGGTGCATGCCGAGCAAGACGCTCATCGAATCGGCCAACCGCTACCGCATCCTGCGCCATGCCTCCGAATTCGGACTGAAGGCCGAGGGGATCGGCCACGATGCTGCCGCGATCATCGCCCGGAAAGACCGCCTGATCGGCGAGTTCGCCGACTACCGCCGTCAGCAACTCGAAGGCGGGGCCTTTGAGTTCATCAGGGGTAGGGCGGAGTTCCTGGATCCGCATTGCCTGAGGATCGCCCTGCACGGGGGAGGGGAGCGGATCATCGGCCTCAAGACCGCCTGCATCGCCACGGGATCGGTGATCAACCGGCCACCCGTTCCAGGAATCGAGTTCTGCCCGACCAGTGACGACCTGCTGGAAATGACCGCCATTCCTGCTTCGGCGATCGTTCTCGGTGGTGGGCCTGTCGCTCTCGAGATGGCTCACTATCTCGAGGCGCTCGGTTCCAAGGTGACGATCCTTCAGCGCAATACCCAGCTCCTCACGGGAAGTGACCGCGATGTCGCCGAGGCCATGGCGGAGGGATTCCGCAGGAGGGGGATCGAAGTTCGTTGCGGCACTCGCCTTCATGCGATCGAGCGTTTCGCAGATGGGATGACTGTCCGCTTCGAGCACGGGAACGGGGAACTCTCCGTGAAGGCCTCCGTCGTGGTGAATGCCCTCGGCCGCCGGCCCGCCCTTGCCGGTCTGGCCTTGGACAAAGCCGGCGTCGCCTTGGAGGGCCCGGCCATCTGCACCGATCTGGAACAACGCACCACGGCGCGGCATCTCTTTGCCGCCGGGGACTGCTGCGGCCCTTACGAGGTGGTCCATATCGCCGTCTCCCAGGGGGAGGCCGCGGCAAAAAACGCAGCAGCCCTGTTGCAGGGAGGAAAGCCGGTGTCGCTCGATTACCGGTTGAAGCTTTTCGCCTGCTTTGCCGAGCCCCAGATGGCCGCCTGCGGGATGGGGGAGCAGGAGGCGCGCGAATCAGGGCATCAGGTGATCACTGCAACCTATCCGTTCAATGACCATGGCAAATCGCTCGTGAAGGGTGAGACGGATGGTTTTGTGAAGTTGGTCGCCGATAAAAAGACAGGACGCATTCTGGGCGGTGCGGTCGTCGGCCCGGAGGCCTCGGAGCTGATCCACGAAATTGTGGTGGCGATGGCCTTCCATGCGACGGCGGGACAACTCGCCGTTGTGCCCCACTACCATCCCACGCTCAGTGAGATCTGGACTTATCCCGCAGAGGAGATCGCGGAGAAGGTGAAGGTATTTTACGAACAGGATCCCGTCAGGGCGTGACTTTGACAATCGCCTGGGTTCCGTCGGTGAACGTAGCCAGATAGACCAGGGCACCGGAGGTTTGATTGAAGGCACGGTCTTGTCCGCCCGTGGGGCCTTCGGATCCAGCCGAGGAAAGAGAGGCGATCACGCGTGATTTTCCGTTGACAACGAGCGATCCGCCTTCCCGGACGATCAGACTGAGTCCTCCCTGCGCATTCTGGGTCCAGATAGCATGTTGGGTCAGGATGCGTTGCTTCAACGTCTTGCTGACCGTAAGTCCTTTGGGGATGGGGGGCAGGGGGATGGAATTGGTGGCGGATACCGTGCCCCAAAGAATGAGTCGACCCGTGTCCGGCAGCGCGATCTTATCAAACGAAGAAAACACAGGCGGTACGCTGCTGTAGGAAATGATGTTTGTAGACCAAGAGTAGGGCGAGGGAATGGTTGCCGTCAGGGGGTTGGGGTATCCAGGGGCTGTCTGCCCGATCCATGCCACGGGGTTGGTCAGGTTGGAGGATGTCCAGACACCTTTCCCTCCGTTGAATCCGTTCCCTACCGGGGGGCCGTCGGAATACCACGTTCCGGTGAAGGCGATGTTGTTGGATTTGTTGTAAACAGGGTCTGAGATGACCCGGAAGCCATTGCCTCCGAGTAATGGAATACCACTCGAGGTAGGCAGGCTCTTCACGACGAGTTGCAGTTTTCCTTGGGCATCGCTTGCCCAGATCCCGCTCCAGGAGTTGGTGTATTGAAAGACGCCCGGAAAGGGAATGTTGGAAGAGCCGGGAGGAATAACCGGACCGGGGCCGTACCCGATGCTTGTCACATTCCTGGCGATAGCCTGGAAAGCGACATGATTGGAGGCATTGAGAACCGGGTTGCCGAAGGACGTGAATAGGGTGTTGGGAGAAAATCCCGGGGCGGGGTCTCCCGAGGCGCAGAGGAGTAGCGGCGGGTTGGTCCGTGAGGTGGAGGACTCAAGGATCAATGCTTGGTTTCCATCCGTGAATGTTGCGGAGTAAACGAGGTCTCCCGTCCTTTGGTTGAATGATCTGGACTGTCCACCAGCCTCGTTGGTGGAGGCCAGGAAGGAAATGGTTTCCACCGTCCTGTTGCTTCCATCGATGTTCAGAACTTCGCCTTCCCGTGCGATGAGGGAAAGGCTTCCTGTCCCCGATTGAGTCCAGATGCCATGCTCGATAAGCGGTTCGATGGCCACAAACATCGGCATAGGCTGAAGCGGATTGGTCGGTACGGGAGGGTAGTAGTAGTTGCTCGTGCCGACCGTTGCGAAGAAGATCGCTTCGCCCGTATCTGGAAGAACAATCCGGTCGATGGAGGAAAAATTCACCCAGTTGGTGAAGGTGACCGGTGAGTTGCTCAGGAGATAACCGTTTGTGGATTGCTGATTGGCAAGATCGGAGAGTGTTCCCACGCTCGTGGTGAGGGGATTTGGATAGCCGGGTGCGGTTTCGCCCGCAAAAGCGACGGGGGAATAGGAATTCGAGGAGGTCCAGATTCCGGCTCCGGAATAGAAAGTCGTCACCGGCGCACCGATCTTGATTGGAGGCGGCATGATAAAGCCCGGATAATAGTTACCCGAGAAAGCGCAGAGATTGGAATTGTTCAGGAGGGGTTCTCCCAAGGATCCAAACCCTCCGGCATCGACAATCCCGAAGGGGGCTCCCACCCGCGCAACAAGACGGTTCGAGCCGCGCGAGTCCGTGATCCATAGTCCGTTCCAAGCGTTGGTGATTGTTGGTGTTACCGGTGCAGGGGTGGGAGAGGGAACCTTACCGTTGCCACCTGAGGATCCCAACGGTGCATTGACCTGCATCGCCATAAAAAAAGGAAAGGGAAAGACCTCTTGGACAGAACCGCTGAAGGCAATCGCTCCGGAAGCATTGATTGATGCGGTTCCAAATGAGGCAAAGGTCGTGTTGGTGGAAGAGCCTCCCTTTGCCGCGGCACCCGTCCAAGTAACGACGGAAGTGGTGGCGGCAAAACTTCCAGATACCGCTCCAAGTAAAAAAAGAAATAATGGAGAAACCTTCATCCAATAGAACTAAATTATGTGTAACTTCCTGGCAATCCCTTTGATAGGGTGAACTTGGATTTTGCCATCGAGCGGCATGAACAGGTGTGGATGGCTCATCCGGATGGAGAATCTCCCTGATCGTTAAAACCGTTGAAGAGTGAAAAAGTGACAACGTCCTGATTGCAACTCCTGAATCCACTCCGAGGCCCGTGCCACGATGAGCAAACTCCTTGATCGTGCCGTCAAAAAATCAGGTTCAGGGCTGTCTGACTCCACCTTGTCACCTTATAACGACTCTAATCGTTTTAACTCCCGTCCCACCTCGGCGTTCCTGTTTCCAAGGGAAACTCTGGGTGAAAATCGCTGAAACCAAAGAAGGGGGCTGTTTTCAATTGGCCGCCTGCCGGGAAAGCTGGGGGCTGATGCCGGCGGCCTGTGCCGTGAGGGAGAGGGGATACTGGGTGGCGAGCGCCTGGAGGATGCGCTTGGCCTCCTCAGTCTTGCCATCTTGGGCGAGCAACCGAAACTGTGAGAAGAGGGCGAAGGGGGCGCCGTAGGACTGGGGGTAGGCGGCGGCCGCCTGCTGGTAGTCATTGAGGGCGTCGGAAGTCTTCCCCGCGACGCGGGCGTTGGAGGCGCGTCCCAGAAGGCCTGAGACGGCAATGGGGCTGCGCGGGAAGGTTTCCGCAAAGCGTGAATAGAGGGCATCGGACTCCTCGGTCTTGCCGGAATCGCGCAGGGAGGCGGCTAGCAGAAGCATCGCGTCGGCGGCGGCTGGCGTGCCAGGATCATTGGCGATGACGGCATTCCATCCCGCGGCATCGGTGGCGGCGGCCAAGGCGTTCTGCGAAGCCACCTCCCCGGAGCGGCGCGAAATTGTGACTCCGAGGATGATCAGGCCGAGAACGATGATCCCTGCGACTCCCGCGAGCAAGGCTCCGCGGTGGTTGATCCAGAGAAGCTCCAGAGTTGAGGGAGGGGCGACTTCCAGATCGGCTTCGGGAGGGGTGAAGAAGGAGGACATGGGGAAAGTGAAAGGTTAAAAGATAAAAAGTGGAAAGGTCAAAATGAGAAAAGCCGGTGCGGGCCATAACCCGACCGGCTCTTCAAAGGGATTCAGGATCCTATCCGCCGACTTGGGCGCGAGCCTCTTCGGCAAGGGCCGTGCTGAGGTAGCGCTCTCCGGTGGAGCAACCGACGGTGACGATGAGTTTGCCGGCGTTCTCGGGGCGCTTGGCGATCTCGATCGCGGCATGGACGTTCGCGCCGGTGCTGATGCCGACAAGGATGCCTTCCTCCTTGGCGATGCGGCGGGCCATGGCGAAGGCATCGTCATTGGAGACGGTGACGACCTCGTCAACGATGTCGAGGTGGAGGTTGCCGGGGACGAATCCCGCACCGGTGCCCTGGATTTTATGAGGGCCCGGTTTCACGGGTTCACCCGCGCGGGTCTGGGAGATGACGGGGGAGTCCTTGGGCTCGACGGCGACCGCCTTGAAGCCGGGTTTGCGGCTCTTGATGACCTCGCTGACGCCCGTGATGGTACCGCCGGTGCCGACAGCGGAGACAAGAATATCGACCTTGCCGTCGGTGTCCGCCCAGATTTCCTCGGCGGTGGTCTTGGCGTGGACGGCGGGGTTGGCCCCGTTGTTGAACTGCTGGGGGATCCACGAGTCGGGAGTCTCCTTGTGGAGTTGCTCGGCGCGGGCAATAGCTCCTTTCATTCCCTCGGATCCCGGGGTGAGGACAAGTTGTGCCCCGAGGAGGGCGAGCAGGGTGCGGCGTTCGACACTCATCGTCTCGGGCATGGTCAGGATGAGTTTGTAGCCCTTGGCTGCCGCTACGAAGGCCAGCGCGATCCCGGTGTTGCCGCTGGTCGGTTCGATGATGGTCGTGCCTGGCTTGAGCAGTCCCTTGGCCTCAGCGTCCTCGATCATGGCGGCGCCGATACGGTCCTTGACGCTGCCGAGGGGATTGAAGAATTCGCATTTCAGGGCGATCGTTGCCGGGAGGCCTTCGGTCACGCGGTTGAGGCGGACGAGCGGGGTGTGGCCGATGGTATCGATGATGGAGTTATGGATGCGTGCCATGGGTTGGATGGTGTGGGGATTTGGAAGAATTTTCAATGAATCACTACTTGAAAGGTCGGCATTTGTCGATTTGCTTTTTTACCGAAGGGGGGAGTGCTCGGAGAGGGACTTGAACCCACACCCCTTGCGGGACCAGATCCTAAGTCTGGCGCGTCTGCCAATTTCGCCATCCGAGCGCAGGCGAAACCATCGCCGCTTTTGAAGCGGGGCTCAAGGTTTTATCACGCCGCATGGTAAGCATCGGTCTTCCGGTCAGCGAACGATGAGATCCGTGGAGTCGAGATGCCGGGTTTTCTTGCCCTCCGCCGCCTTGGAAAGGAGCTCTGGATTTTCGCGTGCAAAGAGACCGAGAGCGTGACTGGAAGCATGTTCCCTCACGATTTCACCTCCATGGAGGATCCGCACGAGGAATCCCTCCCTGGGGGTGAATGTGGAGGGGGCGGTGGCCTTGGAAGTTTTTGAGGATTTTTTCCCCGTCGATGCCTTGCCTCCACCCGGCAGCGGGATCGGCTTCGCCATCACCCTGTAGGTGGCGTGGGGATCGGTGACCTCGAAGATCGCGACATCGTCGACGGAGGGGGGGCCTCCGTGTCGTGCCTTCTTCAGGAAAAAACACTCGACGCGGTAGATCGGGGAGTGATCGAGCCGATTCACGATTCTTATTTCCAGTCCCTCAAGCGATTCCCTACGCCCTTCCCGAGGGGCCGTGCCGTAGCAGAATTCATGCACCGAGAGGTGGGGAGCGTACGGATGGGGAGTGGAGCCATGGGCGGCAGCGGGAAATCCCGTCAGCCACAAGGCGAGGCCTATTGGGAGGGCGGTAAACCTTTTCATTGCGGAGGAAACGTTGCTAGACGCGCTTGCGTCACGGGTCAATCCGGGAGGGATACTTAATGACATTAACAAAAATTGCGGGTATACGTCTGCAAGACTTAATCATGGTTGATCCAGCCCTTCTCCCCTCGGCTCTGGGCAAGCGTGCCGCCAGGCAGGGCTGGCTCAAGTGGGCGATCCTGCTCTCTTCCTGTCTCGGGGCCATGATGGAGACGGTCGACACCAGCATCGTGAATGTCGCCGTGCCCGACATGCGGGGGAACCTCGGCGCGACCCTGTCTGAAATCGGCTGGGTCTCGACCGGATACACGATGGCCAATGTCATCATCATCCCGCTGACCGCATGGCTCGGCATGCAGTTCGGCAAGAAGAGCTATTTCCTCTTCTCCCTCGCCTCCTTCACGCTGGCTTCGGTGCTTTGCGGGATGAGCAACAGCCTCGGGATGCTGATCGCCGCGCGCGTCTTCCAGGGGCTGGCCGGGGGCGGTCTGCTGGCCAAGGCCCAGTCGTTGCTCTTCGAGACCTTTCCGCGCGAGGAACAGGGGCAGGCGAGCGCCATTTTCGGCCTCGGAGTCATTGTCGGTCCCGCCATCGGTCCGACGCTCGGGGGGCTCATCACCGACGGTCTCGACTGGCGGTGGATCTTCTTCATCAACGTCCCGATCGGTCTCGCCGCGATCTGGATGATCTACACCTTCCTGCCCGAGGACGCGCCGCAGGCCCGCATGAATGTCAAAGGCTCCGTGGTCGACTGGTGGGGCATTCTCTGGCTGACACTCGGTCTCGGCACCTTCCAGATGGTGCTGGAGCAGGGACAGCAGGAGGACTGGTTCGGCTCCTCCTTCATCCGATGGGCCACCGCGATCAGCGTGGCCAGCATTGTCCTCTTCGTCCGCCGGGAACTCACGACCCATTATCCCGCCGTCGATCTCCGCGTCCTGCGTCACAAGGCCCTGATGGCCGGCAGCCTCTACTCGATCGTGCTCGGATTTGGTCTCTACGGTGCGGTCTTCATCATCCCGGTCTTTGCCCAGGCCCAGCTTCACTTCACCGCCACCAAGACAGGCCTGCTCCTGATGCCCGGGGCCCTCGCCTCGGCGGTCGTGATGATCCTGTTCGGGAAATTCCTGAAGGACTTCGACCAGCGTGTTCTGATCACCGCCGGGGCTCTCATCCTCTGCCTCTCCATGGGGCTTCTCGGCGGTCTGAGTCCCGAGAGTAACGAGGACACGCTTTTCTGGCCCCTCATCGGGCGGGGCGTCGGGACAGCGCTGATCTTTCTGCCGCTCTCGATCGCCGCATTGGGCGGCATTCCCCGCCACGAGATCCCCGCAGCCTCGGGGCTGTTCAGCCTGACCCGGCAGATGGGTGGGAGTATCGGCATCGCCGTGCTCACGACCATGCTGGAGAAATTTTCCCTGAGCCATCGAGGTGAACTCGTCGAACACATCACCCCGCTCAGCGTCCCGTTCCAGCAGCGGTCGCTGATGGCGAATTTCGCCCTGGCACCCCAGACTCCCGATATCCAGGTCGCCTCCCAGAAAGCGCTCGGCATCTTCGACAACATCGTCACCCTGCAGTCGAGCATCCTGGCCTCCATCGATATCTTCCAGACCCTCTCCTGGATGTTCCTGCTGACGCTGCCCCTCATCCTCCTGCTGAACCGCGGTGGAGCAAAGCCATCCGGGGCGCATTAAGGGCAAAGAATGAATGATGAAACGTGGAAAAGTAACAACGGCACATCCGAATCACCTCTCCCCTCTTATAACCCTCGCAGTTTTTAACTGGTTGAACTCTTTGCGCTGTCTGCCTTCCCGCTTTTTAACCTTCTAACCTTTCATGTTTTAACCCCACGCCCAGTCCCCATCTCCCAACATCATGTCCACCGATTCCACTCCCACACCCGTTGTTCGAGAGGCCCAGTCCTCAAAAATCCGGCCCCATCACCGCAAGGGGATCCTCATCGCCGTGGCGGTGATCTGCGCATTCCTCTTCGCCAACTACGCGATCTTCCACTTTTTCCATGAGACCACCGACAATGCGTATGTCACCGGTCACATCCACTACATCGCACCTCAGGTCACCGGAGTCGTCCAGAAAGTCGCCGTGGAGAACAACGACCGGGTGAAGACCGGGGATCTCCTGGTGCAGATCGATCCGGAGCCGTTCGACGCCCAGTTGGCCGATTCCGCCGCCAAGAACGAGCGGGCGCAGGGGGACTATGCCCGGGAGGTGGAACTCGCCAAGACCCGCGTGGTTTCCTTGCAGGACTTCGCCCATGCGAAGAACGACGCCGATTCCGCCGCGGCCCAACTCCGCACAGCCCAGCTCAATCGCAAGTACACGACCGTTCTCTCGCCGGTGGACGGGGTGATCGGGGGTCGCAGCGTGGAGGTCGGCAACACCGTCATGCCTGCCATCAACATGCTCGCCATCGTGGAGGGACACCCGTGGGTCGAGGCCAACTTCAAGGAGACCCAGATCGCGCATCTCCACCCCGGACAGAAGGCCTCCCTGACCGTCGATGCGATTCCCGGCAAGACTTTCACCGGAAAGGTCGTGAGCATCGCCCCGGCCAGCGGTCGTCAGTTCGCCCTCCTGCCCGCCGACAACGCCACCGGCAACTTCACCAAGATCGTCCAGCGCCTCCCCGTCCGCATCGAGTTCGACCCCGAAAGCGTGAAGGGGTATGAGCAACGCATTGTGCCGGGGTTGAGCGTGGTGGCGAACATTCGCGTGAGGTAGACTTGGATGTTGGAGAGAAGCATTGTTGCTGCTCGATCGACGTAGGGTTGCTACGCCCTCATTCGTGCGCCTTGTCTTGGTGAGTGAGCCGCTATCAAGGCATTACTGCCCAACCCCCTCGGCCATCATGGCAGGTGGTCAGTCGAGTAGATGCTTCAACTCCACAGCCGTCTGATCCCGGTCGAGTTGGCTGGAAGCCACGCCGAGGACAAGTGCTTCCCAAGCATCGGTGTCGAGTTGCTCCTCCGGCAGGAGTGCGTTCTCGCTGAGGAAAACAAGGCAGGTGGCCAGTGCCGTTCTCTTGTTCCCGTCGATGAAGGGGTGATTCCGGCAGAGGTAGAAGAGGTAGGCGGCCGCGATTTCCGCCGGATTGGTGAAAAGAGGCTGTCCCAGCATGGTCGCCTGAGGGGCGGCAATGGCGGATTCCAAGAGGGCTTCGTCGCGGATACCGGGTGATCCCCCGTGGGCGGCCAGCACCTCAAGATGGATCTCCTTCACTGCTTCCACCGTGGGGTGGGCAAGCGACCGGCTCATGATAGCCGCTTGAAGAGTTCCGAATTCTTACCGATCAGCCGTTTCGCGGCAGTCTTTGCCTTCTCGGCCGTGATGACCGGCCGAATGGGGGTGAGAACAAGAGATCCCCCTTCGTGAATACTGATGGAAACCTGATCCCCCACCTTGAGACGGGCCAGATCCATGAGGGCCGCATCGAACATGACCCCTTGGGAGTTGCCGATTTTGGTGATTGTCTTGGTCATGTGGTAAAACTACGTTTAACTATCTTCCATGTCAATGGATGACAAAGAGGGCATTTTTGTATCACTTCTATTGTTCTTCAGCCTAAAAGCCTTTGCCAATGTCCCCTCTCGAACAGGCCCGCCGGATTGTCGACTACGAGGCCCGACGCGACGCGCAGGGGCATCTGCAGGTCTATCATCTCCCTGCCGGTGATGGGGGAGGGGAGCGCGAGGTGGCCGGGATCAACGACCGCTACCATCCCGAGGTGCTCGACCGGATCGAGCAGCTGCTCTCCGAGGGAAAATACGCCGAGGCGGAGGAAGTCGCCGCGGAACACATCATGCACTACACCGATCCGGTCGCGATGCTTTCGGACGTCCCGGCGGTGCAATTCGCCTTGCGCGACATGGCATTCAACCGCGGGCCCACCGGTGCGGTGAAGATCCTTCAGGATGCGCTGGGCCTATCCGCCGACGGAATCGCCGGACCGAAGACCAAGGAAGCCCTGCACGAGGCCGAGCATGATCCGGAAACGTTGCTCGGTGACCTGCGCGCCGCGCGCGAACGCTACGAGCGCCGGACGCGCGACGAGTCGTCGAAGTTCTGGGCGGGGCTTTCCAACCGCTGGGACCGCCAGCACGCCGACAGTCGCTCGATGCTTTCCTGACACGGAAGAAGGTCAGGGCAATACCATGTCGCCGTAGCCGTGACCGATGAAGCCACGGCATCCGTGCGTTTCCGATCAGTGGCCGCCAACGGGTGCACTCGACGCAGGCGCTGTCGCGCAGAAGCTACGGTATTTCAGCGCGTAGAGCAGCACGATGGCGAGGCAGGCGATCGGGACGACGAAGGAGTAGCGGATCGCCAGGTCGATGCGCTGACCCGACTTCTCGAACAAATCGATCAGATAGCCCTGGCTGTAGGAACCGGCGGCCCCGCCGATGATCGCCATGATCAGGCCGGAAGCCCCCAGTTTGACTTCCGGGCCGAGATCGCGCAGGGCGATGCCGTAGATGGTGGGGAACATGAGCGACATGCAGGCGGAGACAAGCACGAGGCTGGCCACTCCGGCCCAGGCCGGCAGCACAATCGCGCCGACCGTCAGCACGATTCCGGCAATCGCCAGCGTCGCCATCATGGAAGCGGGATTGATGCGGCGCATCAGCGCGGTGCATCCGATACGCGCCAGGGAGAAAACAACCATGGATCCCGCCAAGCTATACCAGGCATCGGCTTCCGTCAGACCGGGGGACAGCTTGCCTTGGGCATCCGAGGTGAAAATCGCCGCTTCGCGGGTGTACTTGATGATGAACGTCCAGACGGCCACCTGAAGGGCGACATAAAAGAACTGGGTGATCACGCCCAGGACATAGCGTTGGTTGGACATGAGTCTCCGGAAAGAAAGGGAGAGGTGGGGGGCGTGCTCCGTGTCGCGTCCCTCGGGCATCCTGCGGGTCAGCAGGAAGACAACCATGCCGACGGTTACCAGAACCATCGCCCCATAGGGAATTGCCAGCCAGAACAACTCATGGGTCAGCACGTCGTGCGCCTTTTCGGCCGTCCAGAGTTTTCGTTCCGTCGCCTCGGCGGGGTTGAGGTTGGCGAGGATAAGGTATTTGGCGATCACCAGACCGATCAGGCATCCGATGGGATTGACGGTCTGGGCCAGATTGAGTCGTCGCACGGCGGACGCTTCGGGTCCCATCGAAAGGACATAGGGGTTGCAACTTGTCTCAAGGACGGAGTTGCCACTGGCCATCACCGCGATCGCGATCAGAATCGGCGTGTAGATGTGGGAAATGCCGGCCGGCACGATGCTGCTCACGCCGATTGTCAGCAGGACCAACCCGAGCAGCACGCCGGTCTTGTAGTTGAATCGCTTGATCAGGATGGCTGCCGGCAGTGCCAGCAGGGCATAGGCCGCATAGTTGACCACCTGGACAAGCGCGGAGGCGGAATTGTCGATGCTGAAGATCTTCTGGACCGCCGGAACCAGCGTATCGTTCATCATGTTGACCATCCCCCACAGCCCGAAGCAGGTGGCGATGAGCAGGAAAGCAAAGCGATTTTCCGGGGGAACGATCGGGGCGGGAGCGTCGGGAGACTGGTTTTTCATGGGGGGGAATGCGGGTTGGAAGAAATTCGGGGTGGTGGCGTGAACCTGGTCAACGGGTGACCAAGGGGTGGGCTATCCTCGAAGTTTGGGATCATGCCGCCGGGTGATTTTCAAGTCAATGGCCCGGATGGAACGTCCGGAAAGCACACCGGCACCGCGCCCCTGATCGCAGCGACCCGCACGGGGGGCTGACGATGATCAGATATGGAGCGCCAGGAAGTCGCGAACAAAGGTGTTTCCCGATCCTGACTTGATCTCCTCGGGGGTGCCGATCTGCTGGATCGTTCCCTTGTCGATGATGACAATGCGGTCGGCCACCTCGAAGGCCTCCTCCTGATCGTGAGTGACGAAGAGACTGGTAAGCTGGGTTTTCTCGTGGAATTCGGCAAGCCACCGCCGCAGTTCCCGACGCACCTTGGCATCGAGTGCACCGAAGGGTTCGTCGAGCAGGAGCACGCGGGGTTCCACGGCCAGGGCTCGGGCGAAGGCGACGCGCTGGCGCTGACCGCCGGAGAGTTGGGACGGGAAGCGTTTGGCCAATCCAGCCAGTTGGATCGTTTCTAGAAGAGAGGTGACCCGCTCGGTAATCTGCATCTGCGGAAGTCGCTTGGAACGGGGGGCAACGCGGAGACCAAAGGCGATGTTTTCGAAGATCGTCAGGTGGTTGAAGAGCGCGTAGCTTTGGAAGACGAAGCCTGCCTTGCGTTCATTGGCGCTCTTTCTGGTGACATCCTCTCCGTGAAACCGGATGCTGCCGCTGTCGGCGAACTCCAGTCCGGCGATGATCCGGAGCAGGGTGGTCTTTCCCGAGCCGCTGGGGCCGAGGAAGGCGACCATCTCTCCCGTTTCGATGCGGAGACTGATGTCATTGACCGCCGGGAAGGATCCGAAGCTCTTGCGGATGGATTGAATTTCAATGCTCATGGGCTGCTGGGAGTTGAATGCTACTGGTACTTGTTAAGAGCGAAGGTTAAACGAGTTGAAACGTTAAAAGGTGCGGGAAAATAGCAAAGTCGAAGCCGTAACTTTTTAACGGTTCACATTGTTAACTTCGGGTTCTCAGACGGCGGGTCGGGTCTCGATGGTCGGCGCGAGTTCGGCCTCACGTCCTCCTTTCAATTGTCGATGGTTCTCCCATTCCGCAAGGGTTTTGAGCACCAGGGTAATCAGGGCGAGCAGGGCGAGGGCTGAGGCGACGGCGAAAGCCTGAGGGAAAAGGTAATCGTTGTAGAGGCGCTCGATCTCAAGCGGCATCGTATTGGTCTTCCCGCTGATCTTGGCCGAGACCACGCTGACTGCACCGAATTCGCCCATGGCGCGTGCGTTGCACAGGATGACACCATAGAAGAGGCCCCACTTGATCTTGGGCAGCGTGATCCTGCGAAGGATCTGGAAACCCCCGGCTCCAAGAGTGAGGGCTGCCTCCTCCTCCTCGACGCCCTGGGTTTGCATGAGCGGGATGAGGCTGCGGGCGACAAAGGGAAAGGTGACGAAGGTCGTGGCGAGGACCATGCCCGGAAATGCGAAGATAATCCTGATGTCATGTGCCTGAAGCCAGGGGCCGAAGTAGCCGCGGCGACCGTAAAGCAGCACGTAGATAAGTCCTCCGATGACGGGGGAGACCCAGAGTGGCAGGTCGATGAGGGCGAGAAGGAGCGCCCTGCCGGCGAAACGGTAACGGGTGATGGCCCATGCCGCGGCGATGCCGAAGGCCGTGTTCGCAGGCACGGCGATGAGGGCGACGGAAAGCGTCACTTGGATCGAATGCAGGATGTCGCGGTTGGTGAAGGCATCACGAAGCACGGTCCAGCCCTTCGCGAGAGCCCCCTGAAAGACCACAACGAGGGGAAGGAAGAGGAAAAGAGCAAAGAATCCGAGCACGATTCCGATAATGATCCTGCGCGTCCAGAGCGGTTCCGCCGTGGCGCGGACAGGTTGGTCTGCACGGCGGTCGCTGCCCGGAGGATCACGGAAGTCGATGAAGCTGGCCATTCGGAAGAAGGGGTCAGGGAGTCTTGCGGAAGCGGTTACCCCACGCCTCGACTTTATTGCCGATCAGCACGATCAGGAGGGAGGCTGCCAGCATGACCACGCCGATGGCTGCCGCTCCGGAATAATCGTACTGCTCGAGCTTCTGGATGATCATGAGCGGGGTGATCTCGGTCTTGAAGGGAATGTTGCCGGAGATGAAGACGATGGAGCCGTATTCCCCGACAGCCCTTCCGTAGGACATCACGATCCCGGTGATGATGGCCGGTAGAAGCGGCGGAAGAACAACCTTGCGGATGGTCTGCCAGCGTGTGGCTCCAAGGCAGGCGGCGGCTTCCTCGACGTCCGCCGAAAGCTCCGCTATCACCGGTTGGACGGCGCGCACAACGAAGGGAAACCCGATGAAGATCATTGCGATGAGCACCCCGGCGGGGGCGAAGGCGACCTTGATGCCGAGGGGCTGCAGGTATTTGCCAAGCCATTCGTTGGGGGAATAAAGGGCCGTAAGGGCGATTCCCGCAACAGCCGTGGGAAGAGCAAAGGGAAGATCGGTGGCAGCTTCCAGGAGCCTCCGTCCCGTGAAGTTGTATCTTGCAAAGACCCAGGCGGCCAACGTCCCGAAGACCCCGTTGATCAGGGCCGCAAGGAAGGCGATCCCGAAGCTGACACGGTAAGTAGCGACCACTTCCGGATTGGTGATCGTGTCCCAGAAATGTCCCCACCCTCCGGAGGCCGTCTTGCCGGCCAGCGCCGCCAGCGGCAGGAGCACCAGCAGGGAGAGCCAAGTTACGGACCATCCCAAACTCGTTTTGAAACCGGGGAGGATGTGTCGTTCGGAGGACATGACGCTCACTGATCTTCCCTCAGATATCCATTCCCTGCGAGCTGATCTGGGGAAAAAGACGCAGGATTTCCTTCAGGGCCGCGAGGTGGGCCTCCACCTGGAGGCCGAGTGGGGCGAGATGAGGTGTCTCAAAAACGATCTCAAACGGTTTTGGGTGCTGATCGGGCGGCGCGCTGAGGATCCCATGGTAACCGCCCGTGATGATCGAACGCTCGGCGGGATGGGTGTCGATCTCGGGTCGGTTATCTCGGGGCAGGATCGCCGAAGCGGCGTGTAGTGAGGGTTCAAGAAGATGGCGTGTCAGGGTGCTGCCGTTGACATAGCCGTAAATTCCCTCGCTGGTGTCGTCGGTGTGCAGCGCAATGATGCCGTCGAAGCTTTTGGCGCGGAGTTCCTGCTCGAGCAGTCTCACCTCGGGTTCCTCGCGTTCCGCCCAGAAGCAGCGGTTGAGATCCCTGCCTGATTCCCCTTCGCGTCTTCCTGAATCGAATCCCCACGGATTGCAAACCGGGTAAACGAGAACTTCATGGAAGCGCCCGAGATGGGGGTGAACCGAGAGATGGTGGAGAAGTTGCACCGCGGCGATCACACCCGCCTGCTCGTCGCCGTGGATGCCGGCGAAGATGCCCATCCGATAGACGGGTCTGTCCGTGGGATCGGACCATCGGTAGCGGGGCAACATCCGTCCTCCGGGTGACTCGTGCACATGGATCGGCTCAACGAGGCGGTGCCGTGCGGCAAGCAGATTCCCGTAGTGCAGGACCGATCGGGTGCGCGTCCCCGGGCGAACCTCCTCCATCCGTGTTCCTGTGGACGCGATGGGGAGAGGCATGGTATGCCGGCGCGGAAGGAGTGTGCCCCGAATGGTTATTTCTTCTGCCCCGCAAGAATCTGGTCGAAGACCCCGCCGTCGGCGAAATAGGTCTTCTGAACCTGGGGCCAACCGCCGAAATCCGCGACCGAGGAGAGTTTCAGATCCTGGAACTGGTTGGCATACTTGGCTTTCACCCCCGGATCCCAAGGCCGGTAGAAATTTTTGGCAACGATCTCTTGTCCCTCGGGGGTGTAGAGGTACTCAAGGTAAGCGGTGGCCTGCTTGCGGGTGTTGTGGCGGTCCACATTCCCGTCAACCACAGTCACCGGCGGCTCCGCCAAAATGCTGACGGAGGGGGTCACGATCTCGTAGTCGTTCGGATTCTTGCTCTTGACCAGCAGGGCCTCGTTCTCCCAGTTGATCGAGACATCACCGAGTTTGCGCTCGGTGAAGGCGATGGTTCCTTCACGGGCGCCTGCGGGGAGTCCGTTCTTGAGGGCGTTGGCATAGATTTTTCCGATGAAGTCGCGGATCTTGGCCTCGTCCCCGCCGAACTTTTCCTTGGCGTAGGCCCATGCAGCCAGGAAGTTCCAGCGTGCACCACCACCGGTCTTGGGGTTAGGGGTAACAATCGAGACATCCTCCCTGACGAGATCATTCCAGTCCTTGATGTTCTTGGGGTTCCCCTGGCGCACGAGAAGGACAACCGTCGAAGTGTAGGGGGAACTGTTATGGGGAAGGCGGGACTGCCACTCCTTCACCACGAGGGGCTTGTCGGGGTAGCCCCCCTTGTCATGGATCGCGTCGATGTCGGCGGCCAGGGCGAGTGTCGCCACGTCCGCATCGGCTCCATCGATGATAGCCCGCGACTGCTTGCCCGATCCTGCATGAGACGTCGAGACATGGACATCCTCGCCGGTCTTGCCCTTCCAATATTTGCCGAACGCCTCGTTGAACTCCGCGTAGAGTTCGCGAGTCGGGTCGTAGCTCACGTTAAGTAGTTCTACGGAGGCGTGGGCGGCGGTTGCGGCGAGCAGGCTGATCAGCAGGAAATGGGAAATCTTGGTCTTCATGAATCGAGAGTGATGGCTGATCTTCCATTGGGCCCAATAATTCACGACCATGCAAGTCGTTTTACTTCGAAAAGAGAACAATTCTGTCGCTCCGAATGGCGGACGCAACGTTCGCCGTCGTCTCAAATGCCGTCGCCGTCGAGGCCCTGGATCTGGTTGATTTCGCCCTTGCCGACGATCGGCGATTTCATCACGTCGGACAGAGTGGTCCGATCCATCAGTCCGGCCACAAGATTTCTGGCGGAGAGCATGACGCGTCGGAACCGGCAGGTCGGTTCCTGCGAGCACCGTTGATAATCGGTCACGGAGACACAGGCAATGGGAGCCAGATAGCCGTCGAAGTGACGGACCACCTCCCCCATGGTGATCTTGGACGGGTCCTTGGCCAATTGGTATCCCCCGCGTTTCCCTGCGGTGCTCACGACCCAGCCCTTTTCCTTGAGATCGAGCATGATGTGCTCCAGAAAACGCTTGGGGACATCGTTGCGTCGTGCCAACTCGAGAATCGGGATCGGGGGAGAACCACGGTGCTCCACGAGGGTGAAGAGCGCCCTCAGGGCATAGTCCGTGCGCATCGAGAGCTGCATTAGATAACTATACCCGACCGGAGCGCTCGGAAAAGCCGGAACATGGTACAGAAGTTAGAAAGTTACAAGGGTGCGGTTTATTGACGCCCCGATCCCCCCCCACTGCGAACTCCCATCTTCCAGCTACAAACTCCCTCAGATGATGAAGTCGATCTCGTCCTGGCTGATCTGGACGGTGACGGTCTCTTTTTTCTGGCCGCTTTTTTTGTCGAGACGGCTCTGGATCTGCTCACCGCGGACAAGCAGGGTGTCGGGCGGAATGCTTTTCATCAGGAAGACATTCGCTCCGATGGTGCTGCGGGCTCCGATCGTCGTGTCCCCCCCGAGGATGATTCCGTTAGGATAGATCGTGACATCATCTTCAACCCGGGGATGACGGCGCAGCCCTTTGATAATCACGCCCTGCTCGTCCTTCTGGAAACTTCGGGCTCCGAGTGTCACTCCGTGATAGAGTTTCACACGGGCGCCGATCACGCAGGTCTCGCCGATGACCACGCCTGTGCCATGATCGATGAAGAAATGCGAGCCGATCTCAGCGCCCGGATGGATATCGATCCCCGTGCGGCTATGGGCCCACTCGGTCATCATCCGGGGTAAGAGGGGCACTTCCTCCTTGTAGAGTAGGTGGGCGACACGCTGGATCGCGACGGCCTCGAGACCGGGATAGGCAAGCACGATTTCCTCGAGGCTTCTCGCTGCCGGATCTCCGGCATAGGCGGCCTCCACGTCTGTCTTGAGGAGCGCCCGGACGGCGGGGATTCCGGCGAAGAGGCGTCCGGTGATGGCAACGGCTTCCTCGCGAAGTTGCTGCTCGGACTTTTCTTCCTCGCGGATGCGCAGGCTGACAGCGATGGCGGACTCCAGTTGCGTGGCGATCTGGTCGATGATCTCCTGTGCGGCCCCGGGGAGTTCCTGCGAGGAGACGGCATCGTCGGAAAAGAATCCCGGGAAGAGGAGATGAAGCAGATCGTCGCAGAGGGAAAAGACGATCTTCTTGGAGGGGAGATTCGATCTGTCGACATGGTTGATCCCGCCACTTTCGCGATACGAATCGAGAATAGGCTGGAGTAGATGCTTCCGGGACTTCATCCCGATGGTTGTAATCGCAACAGGGGGAGTGGGAAAGCAGAACAGGGGGAGATCAGAATCACTTGAAAACGAGATCAGGAGATAGGAAGAGTCTCAAGTGGTCTTGACCTTGTGCAGCAGTGGTGGTCAATAGGCGCATGATGATCGGGATAGCAGCATTTCTGGGCACGGCATTTTTTTCCGCATCGGGTGTGCTGGCCTCCTCACGAAGGCAGATGGACTGGATCGGGGCCGTGGTGCTGGCAATCGTGACCTCCGTGGGTGGCGGGACGCTCCGTGACATTCTCTCGGGACAGCTTCCCGTTTTCTGGATCCGGGATCCTCGATATCTTCTTGTATCCATCGGAACCGCTTTGCTGCTCCTCCCGTTTCTGGGCAAGATCAGTTTCCCTGACAGGAAGTTATTGCTTCCCGACGCACTCGGTCTCTCTTTCTTCACCTGGATCGGTTGCGAGAAGGTGTTTCTTCTCGGTGATTCCTGGATCGTCGTCGTGATCCTTGGCGTCATGACCGGAACGGCGGGGGGCCTGATCCGAGATGTGCTGAGTGCGCAGGTTCCCTTCATCCTTCTCAAGGGGGAACTTTATGCCGCGGCCAGTATTCCGGGAGCACTGGTCTTTGTGATCCTTCGCTTTGAGGGGGGCTCTTCTTCTGTCGCCGGCATTGCCTGCTTCATCATGGTGCTTGCAGTAAGGCTCGCCGCAGTCCGTTGGAAGCTGATGTTGCCCGACTCGGGCGGCACGTCTGGCGGTTAGAGCAGTTTCTTTTTAAAGAGTCGCAATGAATTGCGAGCGCCCTGAGGTGGTTGGCTAGGAGCAAGCGAAGCGGCTGTGATCGCTGCAAGACTGCTCGAGCGCCGCGACAACGCACAATGTCCCATGCCGCCGCAAGGGATGCGACAAGATCAAAAGAAACTGCTCTATCATCCCGAATGGTTGGCAGCACAGGGCCTGGATCCGGACAAAGCGCATGCGTCTTGGAGAATCTTCCCCGCTTCCGCGGGAGGGTAAGCCCGGAGAATCTTGGCTCTCATCCAAAGCACCACGGGGTGTGTTTTCTCCCCGTGGAACAGCGGCTTCAGTTCAAAGAGGGCATACTCGGGATCCCCCAGTTCGAGGAACCCTTGCGCCGACATGATCCTATGATGCATCTTGGTCAGGCTGCAGCGGATTGCTCCTGTCCTGCTGGGGAAACGCCGAAAATCAATTCAGCTTCCCGACGCAGGTTGTCCGCCTGCTCATGATGGCCCGTTTTTCGCCAGATCTTCGAATAGTCGAAAAGATATCCGTAGTTGGCAATCAGATCGAGGAACTGCTCTGAGAAGAGCGGGTGCTCGGAATCTCCGGCATCGTGTGCGAGGCCGTTTTCCCACAGGAAAAGTCTCAACGCTGCCTCGGTTTTCCCAAGATAGCGACTTGCCTGGATGATAGTGTAGTGCTTGGGGCCGACGGGATAGCTCTCCGATTCATGGAGAAGCAGGTCTGTCAGTCCTGAATCCCGCCAGAGTGCCTGGGAGAGTTCCCTGAAGTCTTTGAAGACGGTTGCTTTTGTATTATTGACTGACGATTTGGAAACGATTGCTGAGCTCATGGGTTGATGGTGTTGTTGTGGGTTGCGGATGAAGAATTCTTCCCGCCCCCGTGCCGGAGGAGGGACCTCAGCGGCAACAACAACACCCGCTCAACCATGACGCCATGCGGACGCCCCAAGATATTCCCTGGCTTTTCTTGAACAAGGACTCTGGTGGAGGAGCGTGCAATTTCATGAAACGGATTGCTGAGACCTATTTAAAGTCGACTAAAAGAGTCGTCAATAAAGTTTTTCAAAGAAATCATGCGCCGCGAGAGGATCGCTTGGTGATCGGGATGAATGTCGCGGGAGACGAGTTTCTGCGCTTCAGATACTTCAGATAATGAAATCGAGTTCGTCCTCGCTGATCTGGACGGTGACGGTCTCTTTCTTTTTCCCGCTTTTCTTGTCGAGGCGGTTCTGGATCTGCTCGCCGCGCACAAGCAGGGTATCGGGCGGAATGCTCTTCATGAGAAAGACGTTCGCGCCGATCGTACTGCGTGCCCCGATCACGGTATCGCCCCCGAGGATGATCCCGTTGGGATAGATCGTGACGTCATCCTCAACCTGCGGATGGCGCTTAAGGCCCTTGATAATGGTGCCCTGATCGTCTTTCTGGAAGCTGCGGGCACCCAGCGTAACGCCGTGATAGAGCTTCACGCGGTCGCCGATCACGCAGGTCTCGCCGATGACCACGCCGGTGCCGTGATCGATGAAGAAGTGAGAGCCGATCGAGGCCCCCGGATGGATGTCGATCCCCGTCCTGCTATGAACCCACTCGGTCATCATCCGAGGAAGGAGGGGAACCTCTTCCCTGTAGAGCAGGTGAGCAGAGCGCTGGATGGCGACCGCCTCGAGACCAGGATAGGCGAGCACGATTTCCTCAAGATTGTGGACCGCGGGATCGCCCGCATAGGCGGCTTCCACGTCTGTCTTGAGCAGGGCGCGAACCTCGGGGATCCGCCTGAAGAAATTATCGGTGATCTTGACGGCTTTGGAGTGACGCTCCTGCTCGGCCTCGTGATGGGCGGATCCCATCCGAAGGCTGACGGTAATCGCGGACTCCAACTGATCGGCGATCTGATCGATGATTTCCTGGGCCGCTTCGGGCAATTCCTCGATGGAGACTGGTTCCTCGGAGAAAAACCCGGGAAACAGGAGATGCAGCAGGTCGTTGCAGAGCTTAGCGACCGCTTTCTTAGAGGGGAGATTGGTGCGGTCGAGATGATTGATTCCGCCGCTCTCCCCGTAGGATCGCAAGATTGATCCGAGGAGATGATGCCTCGTCGTCATCTTGTCTGATCAGTGGTTCCAGGGTGCCCGTGCCAGGAGAAGTCCCATCCCGCACCAGTCGGTGATCCCGGCAAAGACAAGGCCCGCACCGACGAAGGCGGAAAGAGCAAAGAACGCCGGATGGATAAGAAAACCAAGGATGACCCCCGTGAGGACCAGGCTTCCTGCGCCGATACGCACCTGCCGCTCGATGCTGATGACCTTACGGCCCGTTCCCTCGATGGGAAGGCCGGATTCCGCCCAGCGATCCGTGCCTCCCTCGACGACCTGGACATCTTCGAACCCGTGCCCACGCAGCTTTGTCGCCGCTACGGCTGCCCGCCCCCCCTTTTCGCAGAGGAGAAGGATCGGGGCGTTCTTTGCAAGGGAGCCAGTGAAGGTTTCGAGTGTATCCAGCGGGATGTTGCGTGCACCAACGGCCCTCCGTGCCGAGAACTCGGAAGGAGTACGGACATCAAGGAGGATCGCCGCGGAATCGTTCGCGGCGATCTCTCGTGCCCTGTGGGGCGAGACGGTGTCGATTTGGTTGCTCATGGACGATGCGTGCCGACAAGTTCATGCAGTGCCGCTACCAGCGCATCCACCTCATCGGTGGTGTTGTAGAAGGCGAGCGACGGACGTACGGAACTCTCCAGGCCGAAGTGACGGATGGCCGGCAATGCGCAGTGGTGTCCCGAGCGGACAGCGATACCCTGTTTGTCGAGGTGGGAGGCGATCGTCTCGTTCGGGATCCCCGGGATGACAAAGGAGAGGACGCTTGCCTTTGTCGCGGCAGTTCCGATTGGCCTGAGGTTCGGCACCGAGGCAAGCCTCGGCGTCGCATACTCGAGCAGGGAGTGCTCGTAGGCGGCGATGTTGTGAATACCGACCTTGTTCAGGTAATCGATGGCGGCTCCGAGCCCCACCGCTCCGGCGATGTCGGGGGTGCCCGCTTCGAACTTCTCAGGGGCGTCCTGAAAGACCGTCCGCTCGAAGGTGACGTCACGGATCATGTGTCCGCCACCCTGCCAGGGAGGCAGCACCTCGAGGAGATGGGATTTTCCGTAGAGGGCACCGATACCGGTGGGTCCGAAAACCTTGTGACCCGAGAAGACGAGGAAGTCCGCGTCTAGGGTCTGCACATTGATCGGGAGGTGAGGGGTCGACTGTGCCCCGTCGACCAGCACGTGGACGCCGTGCGCATGCGCGATCTGGATGATTTCCTCGACCGGGTTGATGGTTCCGAGCGAGTTGGAAACATGGGCTACGGAGACCAGCTTGGTACGGGGGCCGAGCAAGCGGATGTATTCCTCAAGGATGAGTTCACCGCGGTCGTTGATCGGGATGACCTTGATGACGGCCCCGACCTGCTTGGCGAGCATCTGCCAGGGGACGATGTTGGCATGGTGCTCGAGTTGGCTGAGGATGATCTCGTCGCCCTGTCCGATGAAACGGCGGCCAAAGGTGTTGGCCACGAGGTTGATCGCCTCGGTTGTTCCGCGGGTGAAGACAATCTCCTTGGAGGAACGTGCGCCGAGGAATTCGGCAACCTTGTCACGGGCATCCTCAAAGGCCTTTGTGGCACGAACCGAGAGTTCGTAGGCGGCGCGATGGATATTGCTGTTGTCGTGCTCGTAAAAGGACGACGTGGCGTCGATGACAGCACTCGGCTTCTGCGTTGTTGCGGCATTGTCGAGGAAGATCAGGGGCTTGCCGCTGTTCTTCTCTGATAGGATAGGGAAATCCTTGCGGACGCCCTCCACATCGAACGGAGCGGCTGGAAGCGTGACGGAATCGGGGGTGACGACGTGAGGGGCCTTGGCGGTTTCCGGCGCCGGTTCGTTGATGAAGTAGTAACTCGGCGTCTCTGAGAAACCGGTGGAAGAGACCGATCGTCCCCCTTCGTCTGAAAGACGATCACCCCGGAGCGGAATCTCCAGATAAAGGTTGGGACGTGGGCCCAAAGGTTCGCCGTAAGGAAGTTCGGGACGGGATGATTCTGCCGTGGCGGGAGCCTCGGTTGAGATGCTGCCGGGTGAAAGAGAGTGAATCGGCGGCGGATTCAGCGCGCCATCCTGGGAATAAGACTCAAGAGCCTGATTTTTCAAATTCAGTTCACCGTGGGGTGCTGTGGTTACGGGCGCCGAAGCAGGAACGGAAGCCGGAGCGACTGGGTCAAACGAGGAATCCAATCCTTCGAAATCGGTGAAGGAGGCTGGTGAGACCGGTGAGTCCGAGTAGGAAGTCGGAGAGGTCTGGGTATAGGAAGAGTAATCCGACACGTCCGAAGAGGAATAGGTATAGGCGGAGGGTTCGATATGCTCGACGACATCGGCATTCGGAATCGAAAAACCGGGATCGGGAGCAGGAAAAGAGGGCGTCTTCCGGGAAAGCTGTTCCCGGAAGAGACTCGCCACGAGATCGCTATGAGCGGTCTCCCCGATCCCGGGGGGCGTGAAGCCCCCGGGGATGGCGGGAATCGACTCAGACATACTCGTGGTAGTGGCTCAGCACAACGCCGTCGAGGCTGGCGAGCGCATCCTCCGCCAGCACGGCGAGGGAGAAGTAGCGGGTCACCAGATGGGAGGCGATGGAGTTGTCGCTCGTGCCGCTGTAACGGACGGAGAGACCGGGCTCGACCTCACCGGCCACGCCGACCTTCTGGAGGCCGACGACGCCGCGCTTGTCCTCCCCGACGCGCAGCAGGAGGATCCGGGTGGTGCCGTCCTTGGCGATCGGAAGCTTGTTTGACGGGATGAGGGGGACGCCGCGCCAGGTGATGAAGGGAGATCCGAAGAGGTGGACAACAACCGGAGGAACGCCGCGGCGGGTGGCCTCACGGCCAAAAGCGGCAATCGCTTTCGGATGAGCGAGGAAGAAGGCGGGACGCTTCCAGATCAGATTGAGCAGCTCGTCGAGATCGTCGGGGGTGGGAGGTCCCTTGCGGGTCTTGATCCGATAAGCGGGGGCGACCTTGTTGAGGAGGCCGAATTCGGCGTTGTTGATGATCTCGTGCTCCTCACGCTCCTTCACGGCCTCGACGGTAAGTCGAACCTGCTCTCGGAGCTGGTCAATCTTGTTGCTGTAGAGATCGGTGATGCGGGTGTGGGTATGGAGGACGGTGGTGATCGCGCTCAGCTCGATTTCCTGGGGATCCTCCTCATAGTCGACATAGGTTGTGGGAAGCTCGTTCTCTCCGCCACCCACCGTGGCGAGTTCTGGGAGAAGTGATCCGCCCTTACCCTTCTTGTCGATGACGCGGTTGATACGATAAGCGCCGCCGTCAACATTGACGTAGGGGAGGATACTCAGGAGCCAGCGTGGCGTGATATAGTCCCACTGGGGGATAGTGACGGTGGCAGTGGAGAGCTGGCGGGCCGCGATGGGACCGAGACTCAGGATGTTTTTGGTGCTCATGGTTGATTGGGGTGTGGTTTTTACGGGTTGATGGTTTGGTGGAAATCAGTGGCGGCAGGGAATCTCTTGAGGTCTTGGGGCCGCTCCTTAGCTGAGGACAGGGAGCGTCCCATATTGACCACCATAAAATGATATCATGGCGTAGTTCGGAGCAACTAGGATTTCGTAACGCCGATAAAACGACCATAGAAATCGTCTAATGTTCCCAAACAATGATCGCGAAGCTTTAGTTGGAAATTTGATTTTCAGAAGCAGCTGAGGAATCTTTTCCTGTGGATGATTCCTGATCAAGCGGGTGAGGTAAAGGTGCGGAGGAGACGACAAAGAAAGTCCCCATTCATCACATTTGGGTGATGATTCGGGGTTGTTGCAGATTCCACAGAAGCGGCGAGGATGCTCAGCATGAGTGCTGAAAGCAGGGTTCTCCCCAAGTGAATAGGACGCTTGGATTTTTCAGAGTTCATGAAACCCTTTTAACACGACTAAAAAGATCGTCAATAAGAAACGAGCAGTGATTCCAAGAAAACGGTTCTTTGTGCTAGATCGTCAAAAGCAGTTACTTTTTAGATAATCGCAAGGAGTTGCGAGCGCCCTGGGGTGGTCTGCAAGGAGCAATCGAAGCGGCTGTCGTCGCTGCACTGCTGCTCGAGCGACACGACAACGTCCCATGCCGCTGCAAGGAATGCGACAAGATAACAAGAAACGGCTCTAAATCGCGAAATCCTTGTATTCGGGACGTGCTGCTTCGGTCGGTGGAAGCAACATACCCGCTCCGACCGTGGCATTGGTGCCGGGTTCGATCAGGATGAAGGATCCGGTGAGGCGGTTGGTGCCGTAGCCGTCGTAGACAAGGGGTTTCGCCGTCTTGATCCGGACCTCACCGAGATCGTTCATCGCGAGTTCCGCCACGTCGGTTTCCTTGTCGAACGTCGAGATGTTGATGCGGTCCTCGATCGAGGTGATGGCGGCCTTCACGGTCTGCGTGGTGTGCTTGAGCAGGAACTGGCGTCCCGCGGTGAGGGGACGTGGCGCCATCCAGCAGATCTTGGCCTGGAGTTCGTTGGAGCCTCCCGGAAGATCCGTTGCATCGACGATCACGTCGCCGCGGCTGATATCGAGATCATGCTCGAGCACGAGTGTCACGGACTGGGGGCTGAAGGCTTCTTCAAGAGGCCCGTCGAGAGTCCAGATCTGCTTCACGGTCGAAGTGAAGCCGCTCGGGAGCACCATGACCTTCTGGCCTGCCTTCACGACGCCGCCAGAGACCTGGCCGCTGAGACCGCGGAAATCATGGAGCGCATGGTCAGTGGGATTGTTGGGACGGTTTACCCACTGGACCGGGAAGCGGAAGTTCGTCAGGTTCCAGTCGCTGGCGATATGGACGGTCTCAAGATGACCGAGCAACGTCGGGCCGGGATACCACGGGGTATGAGGGGAGGCAGTGACGATGTTGTCGCCGTTGAGGGCGCTGACCGGGATGAACTTCACGTCCTTGATGTCGAGGCGCGGCAGGAACTGCTCGAACTGATCCTTGATCTCAAGGAAGCGCTCCTGGCTCCAGTCGACGAGATCCATTTTGTTGATAGCCACCACGAGATGGGGGATCCGCAGCAGAGAGGCGATGATCGCGTGACGGCGGCTTTGCTCGATGACTCCCTGACGGGCATCGATGAGGATGATCGAGAGATTCGCCGTGGAGGCACCCGTCACCATATTGCGCGTGTACTGCACGTGACCGGGGGTGTCGGCGATGATGAACTTGCGGCGCGGGGTGGCGAAGTAGCGGTAGGCCACGTCAATCGTGATGCCCTGCTCCCGCTCGGCACGAAGGCCGTCGGTGAGGTTGGCGAGATTGATCTGTCCGCCGCCGGTGATGTCGGCGGAACGCTCGAGAGCCTCGATCTGATCCTCCATGAGCGACTTGGAGTCGTAGAGAAGGCGGCCGATCAGGGTGGACTTGCCGTCATCGACCGATCCGCAGGTATTGAAGCGAAGGAGGTCGACGGGATGGGAACCGGTAGTTGGGAGCTGGGAGCTGGGAGCTGGCATGGGAAATAGGGGCTAGAAGTTGGGATCTGGGAACTAGGATCGATCCAGGGAACGAAGAAGTCCGCTGGTGAGTTTTCCCGTGAGGTTTGAAAGTTCCGTAAGTTCTGAATGGGTTTGGGGAGAGATAAAGCCGATATCCTTCAGAAGGTGAAGTTGGGAGCGAAGTTCACCGCATGAGGCGCGAGCAATATTGTAGAATTGTTTCTTTTCCAGTTTATGCAGGCGCTCGAATCCCTCAGCGATGTTGGACATGATCGAAACTGCTGAACGCTGGATTTGGTCGCGGAGGCTGAAATCTGAGGAGAGAGGTTTTTCCCGAGCGATACGATAAACAGCTGCCGCAAGAGCCTTCGCTTCTTTCCAAGCTTCAAGATCCTCGAAGGTTTTCATCCCTATCTTCTAGCTCCCAGCTTCTGGCTACTAAAAATACCCCGCCTTCTTGCGGTCCTCCATCGCGGCTTCGGAGACCTTGTCGTCAGCCCGTGAACCGCGCTCTGTGACACGGGCAGCCGCAATCTCCGCGATGATGTCGTCACAGTTGGAGGCTGGTGACTCGACGCATCCGGTGGAGATGATGTCCCCGATGGTTCGGACGCGGACCACGAGGTCCTTCACCTCCTCGTTGGCCTTGGGAGGCAGGAGTTCGGTATAGGGCTGCCACTGGCCGTGTCGGCGGACGCACTTGCGTTGATGGCTGAAATAAATCGAGGGCACTTCCAGCTTCTCGCGCTTGATGTATTCCCAGACATCCATCTCGGTCCAGTTCGAGAGGGGAAAGATGCGCATGTTTTCTCCGGGATTCAGTCGTCCGTTGTAGAGGTTCCAGATCTCGGGACGCTGATTCTTGGGATCCCACTGGCCGAAGCTGTCGCGGAAGCTGAAGAAGCGCTCCTTGGCACGAGCCTTCTCTTCGTCCCGTCGGGCTCCTCCGATGCAGGCATCGAAGCGGAATTCCTCGATCGCGGCGAGCAGAACGGGAATCTGGAGTTGGTTGCGGCTGATCTGGCCGGGCGCCTGGACGGCAATACCCTTCTCGAGCGCCTCGTCCACAGTGCGGACGATCAGCTTGGCGCCGAGTTCCTTGGCCCGGCGATCGCGGAATTCCAGCAACTCCGGGAACTCGTGGCCGGTCGCCACGTTCAGGAATGGCATCGGGATGTCGGATGGGCGGAAGGCTTTCTCGGCAAGGCGCAGGAGGCAGATGGAGTCCTTTCCTCCGGAAAAGAGGATGGCGGGCCGCTCGAACTCCGAGGCGACCTCGCGCATGATATGGATGGCCTCGGTTTCCAGGTAGTCCAGATGATCCAGATGATACGATTTCATCGTTTGGTTGATGGGTAATGGGTGATCGGGAATGGGGACTTGGATCAGTCGCGGGATTTATGGGATCTCATCAGTCCCGAGATGAGCTTTCCTGTCTTGATGCAGAGTTCGAGCAGGTTGTGTTGTTCTGCCTGTGAAATAAAGGAGTTGTCCAGCAGCAGGTAGGTCATGGAGCGGACCTCACCGCAGGAACGTCGGGCGTAATTGTACGCCTGTCTTTTCTCCGCGATGTGAAGGGTCTCCCATCCCTCGGCCAGATTGTTCATGACGGAAACAGCGGCTCGTTGGAGTTGGTCGCAAAGCCCATAGTCCTTGGAAAGAGGGGAACGCCGAGTGAAACCATACACCGCATTCGTGAGTGAGCGCGCTGATTGCCATGCATCCGAGGATTCAAATGGTTCACTCATTGGTTATCCCGATCACCTATTCCCTATCTCCGATAGCCGACTTGCCCCATGAGGCATGCAGTCCGCATTCGCGCTTCTCGTCGGCTTTGGCCGGGTCGAAGTAATCCCACTCGTTGGGGAGCTTGTGCTCGGAGAGATAAGTCTCCATCTCGGCATCGGAAAGGTCAAAGACGGGGCTCACCTTGATCGAACCGAAGTTTGAATCTACCGAAACAAAATCGAGTTCCGCACGATTCGGGTTCTGGACCCTGCGGAGGGCGGTGATCCAGACGGCGGGAGCGAGTTCCTTCATGCCGCGCTGGAACGGCTCCAGCTTCATGACGGCGCTGAATTTCTTGAGAGCCTCCTCATCCTCGGGCGTCGGGATAGGGCCCTCCACGGCGTCCCTGTGCGCCGGGCTGATTTTCGGGAGGTAGGCTTTGAGATTCAGTCCGAGCAAACTCCTGAGTTCCTCCGCATGGCGGTAGGTTGCGGGACGATTGTATCCATGGTCGACCCAGAGCACGGGGATGTCTGCTTTGGCGCGTGTGGCCAGATGAAGGACGACGGCCTCGTAGGGGCGGAAGTTCGTCGACACGATGACGGGTCCTCCGAGCTTTGCCGCGAGTGCTACCGCCCAGAGGGTGATCTCCGCAGGGCTCTTGCCCACCAGCTCCGCGTTCCAGGCCGTGATCTGTTCAGGTGAGGTTCCGCTCATCTCAGGCAGCGGCGCGCGGGGTGCCAACGCTATGGAAGGTGGCGTCCGCGGGGAGGATCTCCCGGTCGCAGAAGTCGCCGAAACCTTCGCCCTCCTTCCTTTCCTTCGCGTAGCGCTTGATGATCGGCGCGAGCGTGGTGACGGCGTCATCGATCGTGATGCTGGGCGAGAAGAGTCGGTTGAGCCGAGTGCCGTTGTACTTCGCACCGAGGTAGAGCGCATACTTGCCGGGTGCCTTTCCAACAAAACCGATCTCGGCCAGGTAGGGTCGGCAGCAGCCGTTGGGGCACCCGGTGATGCGGAGACTGATCGCGTCGTCACGAAGTCCGGCCTCCTCAAGGACGGTCTCGAATTTTCCGAGGATCGACGGCAGGTCGCGCTCGCTCTCGGCGAGGGCCAGTCCGCAGGTCGGCAGGGCCACGCAGGAAAGGGCGTTGAGGCGGAGGCCCGAGCGGTCGTTCTCATGCGAGAGGCCATGCTTCTCAAGGATTGCCTGGATCTCGGCTTTCTTGGTGGTGCTGACACCGGAGATCGTGACGTTCTGCGAGGGGGTGAGGCGGAAGTCGCCCTCATGGATCTCGGCAATCTCGCGCAGGGCGGTCTTCATCGGCCATCCCGGGACATCCTTGATGCGCCCGCTCAGGATGTGCAGACCATAAAACCAGGAGCCGTCGGTGCACTCGTGCCAACCAAAGGGGTCTTCGATCGTGGTGAAGTGGAACGGGCGTGCGGGCTCGAGCTTGAAGCTGATGCGCTTCTGCACCTCGCCGCGGAACCACTCGATGCCGCGGTCCTGAATCGTGTACTTGAGGCGGGCGTGCTTGCGGTTGGTGCGGTCGCCGAAATCACGCTGGGTGGTGAGGACGGCCTCGCCGACCTCGTTCACCTTGTCGGCCGGAATGAAGCCGAGGAGATCGGCCAGACGGGGGAAGGTCTCCGCATTGCCATGGCTCATCCCGAGGCCGCCACCGACGGTCACGTTGTAACCGGCGAGTTTGCCGTTCTCGACGATCGCGATGAAGCCGAGATCCTGGGAGAAGACATCGACATCGTTGGAGGGAGGGATGGCGAAGCCGGTCTTGAATTTGCGCGGCAGGTAGGTATCGCCGTACATCGGCTCGACCTCGGGCTCGCCGCCGGCCACGAGTTCCTCGTCGAGGAAGATCTCATGATAGGCGCGGGTTTTCGGGAGGGCGTGGTTGCTCCAATCGGCCGCGTGTTTGTAGACCAGCTCAAGAATCTCCGAGCGCTCGGGATTGGGCGGGGCCATGACGTTGCGGTTCACGTCGCCGCAGGCGGCGATGGAATCGAGCAGGGCCTGGTGCATCCCCTGGATGAGTTTCTTGATATTTCCTTTCACCACTCCGTGGAATTGGAAGGTCTGGCGGGTCGTCAGGCGCAGGGAAGGGGAGGCGATGTCATCGGCGAGCTTGTCGAGGACGAGCCACTGCTTGGCCGTGGCTTTGCCACCGGCGAGGCGGACGCGGCACATGAAGGCAAAGGCTTTTTCCTTCCCTTCCTTTTTCAGGATATTGCGCTTGTCACGGTCATCCTGCATGTAGAGCCCGTGGAACTTCGAGAGTTGGTTGCACTCCTCGCTGATGTTTCCCGTGGAGGTGTCGGCCAGATCGGCTGCGATGTTCCCGCGCAGATGGTTTGAGTTGATCTTGATGATCTCGTTGGCGGCGAGTGGCTTGGTGGAAGGATCGGTGGACATGGGATTTCTGGGTACTAGGGAATGGGTGATCGGTGATAGGGTCAGGATATCCTTAATAAAAACGACTCAAATAGTGGGTGTAATTTGATTGAAGGCTGGGAATTCTTGAGGTGGAGGGTTGGACGAAAGTAGTTTTTAAAGAGAAGATGGTAATTCTATCCAAAATAGAATCAGACACGAGACAAATCAGATAAAAACGGTAAAAATAACGATCTATAAAGTCGTAATACTGGTTTCACTGCTCCCTATTCCCCCATTCCCCATCACCGATCCCCCTAAGTTTACGCCCTGGGATGAGCCGCATCGTAGGCCTGCTTCAGACGCTCCGTTGTCACATGAGTGTAGATTTGTGTCGTGGCGAGACTGGCATGACCGAGCAGGGACTGGACGCTTCGGAGATCCGCCCCGTTGTCGAGAAGATGGGTGGCGAAGGAATGCCTGAGTTTGTGGGGGCTGAGTGTCGCGGGGAGACCTGCCTCCCGGACGTAGTTCTTCAGGAGCAGCCAGATCGAGCGATGGCCTAGGCGCTTGCGACTCTTGTTCAAAAACAACGGTCCCGATTGCACGTTGGCCTCGCTCCGATAGCGTGAAATGGCCTCCAGTGCCAATCCGCCAACCGGGACGATCCGCTCGCGGGAGCCCTTGCCCATCACCCGGACCGTCTCGCCGATCGGGTCGACATCCTTCACGTCGAGGGAGGCAAGTTCCGCAAGGCGCAGGCCCGAGGAGTAGAAGAGCTCCAGGATCGCCGTGTCCCTGGCAGCCATCCACGGAGTGGCTTGCTTGGTTTTTTCGCGGGCCTTGGGTTTCTCCATCAGGGTGTTCACCTGGGGGATTGTCAGGAACTGCGGGAGCTTCTTCTCGAGCTTGGGGAGGGAGACCAGCTTCAGAACGTTGGAGGGGACGGAGTTCCGCTCGGTGAGATGATTGTAGAAGCTTCGCAGGGCTGCGAATTGGAGACGGATCGTGGCACGCGATCGCCCCTTCTTCATCAGGTCGAAGAGGTAGGCGCGGAAATGATC
>Ga0208105_1000088_pt1 | contig 43474 bp, 44 predicted proteins | sample CryBogCBE16Jul07_FD_184574 | JGI IMG/M metagenome (GOLD analysis project Ga0208105, IMG submission 184574) | Freshwater microbial communities from Crystal Bog, Wisconsin, USA - CBE16Jul07 (SPAdes) | ecosystem: Environmental > Aquatic > Freshwater > Lake | place: Crystal Bog, Wisconsin, USA... | reverse complement strand
GCATCTTTTACTCTAGGAAGTGTTGGTTCTGGAGGTGGTGTATCTGTTTTGTCTGGAACTGACTCGGCATCAAACAACATTGTATCATTTACTGCAATCCCATTTGGACCACCACCAACTCTAACAGTTGGGTTACCAAGCGCTGTACTCAATGGTACTTTCGTGTTTTTGTCTTACCCTGGGTCTATAGATATTACTCTTTCTAATTCTGCTACATCGGGTAGTTATTCAATGTCATCATTCCCATCTATTGCATTTTCAGATGGTACCAGCTGGTATTTGAACGGAGCATCGATTTAAGGAGGGAAATTCTATCTAAAAGGTAATGAGTCTCTCGAAGTATGTTCCTGGTGTGGGACTCGTATCCTGTGCACCCAACATCTTGCAGGGACCTCCTGGTCTCCAAGGACCTATAGGACAAACCGGAACTACGGGATCTACAGGACCCACAGGACCTGCAGGAGACACGCAATACCAGGGCGCAACGGGCACGACTGGACCTACCGGATATACGGGTCCAACGGGACCTATCGGAACAGGTCCCACAGGTCCTACCGGAAACCAAACAGGTGCGACTGGATCCACTGGCGTGACGGGCGCCACAGGACCAACCGGCGGAAAGGCAACGAATACCGGATACACGGGCACAACCGGCCCGCCTGGACCGACAGGCGTCACAGGCACCACGGGGCCTACGGGATTCACAGGTCCTACGGGAGCCAACCAGACAGGTCCGACCGGCGCAACGGGACCCACGGGACCGACAGGTTTGCAAGGTGTGCCTGGTGGATACGGGCCGCCGGGACAGCAGGGTGACCAAGGCAACCCCGGAGATACTGGACCGACGGGACCTACTGGACCGCAAGGCACCACGGGACCCACCGGCGCAAGTTTGACGGGTCCGACAGGCGTGACGGGTATAACGGGACCCACTGGACCCACTGGAGTGACGGGTCCTACTGGACCCACGGGCTCTACCGGGCCGACTGGATTTACTGGACCTACTGGAGCGACAGGAGTTACCGGAACGACTGGGCCGACCGGAACTACGGGACCCACAGGTGCAACAGGACCCACAGGACCCACTGCAACTACAGGAGCAACAGGGGCCACAGGGGCGACAGGAACCACAGGTCCAACAGGTACAACGGGGCCGACTGGACCGACAGGAATTCAAGGACCTACTGGACCCACGGGAGCAAATGTGGGTAATACGGGTCCCACTGGACCTACTGGACTAACGGGACCTACCGGACCTACGGGGCCTACAGGTGCAACCCAGACGGGGTTTACCGGTGTAACCGGAGCTACTGGACCGACTGGATCCTTTGCAACCGGATTCACCGGAACAACTGGACCTACAGGAGTTACTGGAACGACCGGTCCGACTGGGCCGACAGGTCCAGGTATAACAGGTCCTACTGGATCTACCGGAATTACAGGTGTCACGGGTCCGACAGGACCAACAGGTGTTACGGTTACAGGTACTACGGGAATTACAGGACCTACTGGTCCGACGGGAGCAACTGGACCGAATGGACCGCCGAGTATATATACTGGACCGACGGGAACAACTGGACCTACCGGCGCAACAGGACCGACTGGATTGAGTAACATAAACTTTTTGACGGTACCTGTGTACTTTAATGGAAACTCTAGTCCGACAGATTATCCTACTTCAAACGCAAGTACAGGACTTTCAGCAGGATACCCTGTTTGGTTACAAGGATTCCAAACAACGTGGATGGGAACTGTAACGACGAATGTATCCGTTGTATCTGTATATTTCACGGATAGCAGTACCGTAACCGTTAAACTTCGACAGGACCCCGACTATGGAAACGCCCAAGTAAATGTATCATTTTACTATTCTATGTAATGTAACAATGGATCCCTTCTCGTATTCGGGTCGAAGCACTGCCGAACGTGCATTTCCTCCAGGGATTCGACTGGTGCTGGGTCCGACGGGACCTACTGGTCAAACCGGGTTGAACGGTCCCACTGCGCCGCCAGGTGTAAAGGGTATCAACAGCTATACGGGGAAAACAGGTGCAACGGGTGGAATGGGTGTGTATGGATCCGTTGGAGTTGTTGGTTCTGCTGTGGGGGCACCAATAGGTCCTACCGGTCCTTTGCGGGATGGATCAACGGGTCCGACTGGAGCAACAGGTATCACCGGTCCGATTGAAAATACGGGTTCTACGGGTGCGACGGGACCTACGGGAACTGTCACAGGCGCAACAGGAGCAACGGGTTCGCAAGATACGGGACCGACTGGATCGACGGGTAAAACTGGAGGTACAGGAACAACAGGAGCAGTTGCTCCTGCGGGTCCGATGGGAATTCCCGGTACTGCTGGACCAGCGGGACTCACTGCAGGCGCAACCGGTCCGACTGGACTGCGTGGATACACAAGTACAACAGGTATAACTGGAGCAACGGGAAGAACTGGAAGTCGAGGAACACGCACCGTGCGCGGTGTACAGGGTTCAACAGGACCTACAGCTACAAAAGGTGTCAGTTTGACAGGAGGAACCGCTTCGACAGGTCCGACATCGACTACAGGGACAACCGGACCTACCGGCAGCACTGCAAGTACCGGATCTACTGGATCAACGGGTCCACGGGGGACAGGGACAACGGGACCCACTGGACCCACCGGAACTACGGGGTCAACGGGTCCTGGTGGATTTTCAGTAACAGGTTCGATGGGCCCTTTTTTAATTACGTGGAACCCAGTTGTGTCCGGATCAATGATTGAGCAGAATCCGTATAATTTTCAATCAACATTTACATCTGTTCCGGTTTTTTCTACGATTGGGACAATCACTTCGCCTGATTCAATCGGACCGTACGATGGTGTTTCAATTAGTTTAGGCGTTTCGTATGCTGCATGGGCCTATGGTACCATACCTAACTTAACTTCTAGCAATAAGTCTGCTATTGTTAGTTTAGGGTTAAATTCCGTCGGTAGTGGCGACGGTGGTTATTATGGAAGTGTATCGTGGACTGTAGGAGTTAATTCCGATGGAAGTTTGTATGCTTTAGCAAACCCTACTTCCGGATCAAAGATTGATCACTCACCGGGAAATGTATATACTGTCTGTTTTGAACAATCTTTTTACTTGGAACCTCCAAACATCTATCATCCATCGCAGTTCGTTATAAAGCTTATCGTTGTGAGTACATGCTACTTAAATGGGCGTATATTCAGTCAAAGCACATATAGTCCACCTGGTTATAACTACAAGGGTTCACAATTTTCATTAAGTGGAGGAGTTCAGGGGAGTGGATCGGGAACTACACAAATCACGAATCTCTACTATGGAACTATACCTCCCATCTATTCGGGCGACCCACCTAATATCATAAATTTTGTGTATGGAACAGATGGCCCTACTGGAATAGTAGGGCCGCCTGCCAGTGGATCAAGCAATACAGGAAGCACCGGACCCACTGGAGTATTGCCATTTGGATCCACTGGAGTACAAGGCGGTACAGGTAAAACAGGAACTACAGGGTTTACTGGAACGACAGGAATAAGAGGACCCGTTGGTGTACAAGGTGTAACAGGTCCAACAGGTCCGGCGGGTGTAACAGGTATTGAATCAACTGGTTCGACTGGGCGCACTGGATCCACTGGACCTACCGGAAATGTCGGACCCACGGATGTAGGAGCTGGGGGACCTACTGGACCCACTGGATCATTCAATGCGGGAACAGGACCTACTGCATCGACCGGACCGACCGGAGCAGCACATGGGCCGACTGGAGCAACGGGGGTTGGACCGACTGGAGTCACTGGATCTACCGGATCAACTGGAGTAATAGGTCCTGCGTTACAAATATTGTCCCCTGTTACCGGAAACATTAGATTTTATTCAACAAGTCAATTCACGTTATTTGAATCAGCAAGCCCTTATTCGTACTATGAATCCTTCACAAGTGTTCCGGTAGCTCCCTCAGCATACAAAATATGGTTAAGCGGATATAAAACTATCCCGGACACTATTGATAATGATCCTCACGGAATTGTATCACTCTATTTCTCACCTGTTGTAAGAGGTGATACGACATTTAAATTAAATATTCGATACTATTCGAAAAATTTGACAATGGGAGGTGATGGATATTATCATTTCGCAGACAACACGCAGATTGTTGTATATTATTTTGCCCGTCCCAACTAATGAGTCTCCTCGATCAGCAAGCGTGGGGTGACCTTGTGCAGGACTTGAAGGATGCTGAAAAACCAATTCCTGCGTCCAAGACGGAAGATATGGCCCGGTCCATGCTCACCTGGATCCGCAAGTATCGATTGAAGCAACCGCAGCTGTTTCAGAAACAGCGCGGCGAAGAGTACGAAATCATGATTGCAACACTTTCCAACATCTACGGTGAAGAACCCGTGATTCGCATGGTTGAAAACGAAGCATTGTGGAAGGCAACTCTTGTTGTCGCTCGCCGATAAAAACGAATAATATAAGCGAAAACATAACAAGAGGTAAAATGGGTGACACAATCATCGGTGTTCAGTTTGGTATCGCTAATCCTGACGACATCCTGAAGCGCAGCGTGGTCGAGGTCACAACTGACAAGACATATCAATCCTCCCAGGCAGTTCCCAATGGCATGTTCGATCCTCGCTTCGGCGTGATTGAGAACGGCAAGATCTGCCCGACATGCAAGCTGTCCAACCAGTATTGCTCGGGTCACTTTGGACACATCCAGCTGTCCCGCCCGGTCTATCTGTATCAGTTCTTCGATACGGTGGAGAAGCTCTGCAACATCCTCTGTCTGACCTGCTCCAAGCCTCTGCTGGATGACGCCCACTTTGACGAGGTGACGTCGACTGGCATGGCCCGCTTCAAGGATGTGCGCGACCTGACGGCCAAGGGCAAGCGTGCCGAGTCATGTCCGCACTGCAACAGTCCTCTCTTCAAGAAGATTGCCAAGGCTGTCGGTCGTGTCGCGACTCTCGAGGGACACACGGCAGGCGTACAGAACGAGCCCGCACCGGTCCCGACTCCCCTCCAGGTGGAGCTGGTGCTCCGTGCCTTTCAGCGCATCACCGATGCCGACTGTGCGCGCATCGGATTCAGCCCTCGCTTCTCCCGCCCCGAGTGGATGATCTGCACAGTTCTTGCTGTGCCTCCGCTGACCGTCCGCCCGTCGGTCGTGATGGACGACAACCAGCGCATGGAGGACGACTTGACCCACAAGCTGGTCGACGTTCTCCGCAACAACCAGCGTCTCCGCGACAAGATTGACAAGGGCGAGTCCATCGAGACGATCGACAAGTACACTGCAATGCTGCAGTACGACGTTGCCACCTATGTGGACAATGAGATCAAGGGACTCCAACCTGCTGCCCAGCGCTCGGGCCGTCCTCTTCGTACTCTCAAGTCGCGCTTCGGTGCCAAGACCGGCCGTGTCCGCGGCAATTTGATGGGCAAGCGTGTGGACTTCTCTGCCCGCTCCGTCATTACGCCCGATGCCAACATTGAGCTGGACGAGCTCGGTGTTCCGTTCGAGATTGCGACGAACCTGACCTTCCCCGAGGTGGTGTCCATGTACAACCGCGACCGCCTGCTGGAGGCAGTTGCAAATGGTCCCGAGAAGCACCCGGGCGCCAAGTCCGTGTTTCTCAAGCAGGATAAGCGCATGGTCAGTCTGCGCTACGTGACACCCGACACGATTGATCTGCGCGACGGCGACATTGTCCACCGCCACCTGGTGGATGGCGACATTGTGCTGTTTAATCGTCAGCCGTCTCTCCACAAGGCGTCGATGATGGCGCACCGCGTTCGCGTTCTGCCGTACTCGACCTTCCGTCTCAACGTCTCCGCCACCCGTCCCTACAACGCAGACTTTGACGGTGACGAGATGAACATGCACGTGCCCCAGAGCATTGCTGCGGCCATGGAGCTGCGGTACCTCGCATCGGTTCTGCGCAACATCATCAGTCCCCGCACCAACTCGCCCATCATCCAGCTGTTTCAGGACACGATGACGGGTGCCTACCGCATCAGTCAGGAGTCGGTCCGCATTCCCGAGCACCTTGCCTTGAACATGCTGTCCAAGATCAAGCGGCAGTTCCCCCGCAAGAATCGCCCGTGGACCGGTTCCGAGCTGATTTCGGCCGCGTTCCCGCTCATGGACTTTGCTGCGGGTGGCATGAAGGTCAAGAACGGTCAGCTGACGAGCGGCGTCATTGTCAAGGGCGCAATTGGCAAGATGATTCACGTCGTCTTCAATGACTTTGGATGCGAACGTGCCGGCCAGCTCATCAACGACATGCAGAGTATCGTCACTCAGTTCAACCTGTACTATGGTTTCTCGGTGGGCACTGCGGACTTGATTGCCAACGAGGCCACGCGGACCATTGTGAACCAAAAGATGAAGGAGGGTCGTGACAAGGTGGCCCAGATTCTCACGGATGTTCATTCGGGAACCTTCCTCAACATCTCCTCCATGACGGACGGTGAGGATCTCGAGGACAAGATCTCGAGTGCGCTGAAGAAGGTTACTGCAGAGATCAACGAGGAGGTGCTCAAGTCGTTGAGTGGCGACAACCGCATTGTTCAGATGGTCAAGTCAGGTTCCAAGGGTTCTGACCAGAACATCACGCAGATGGTTGCGTTGCTTGGACAGCAGAATATCGAGGGCAAGCGTGTTCAGTATACGCTGCAGGACCGTACTCTGCCGCACTTTGCTCGCTACGACGACGGTATCGAGTCCCGCGGATTCGTCCAGAACTCCTTCGTGAATGGTCTCATGCCTGCCGAGTTCTTCTACCACGCACAGGCAGGTCGTGAGGGTCTGATTGATACCGCAGTCAAGACGTCCGACACGGGATACATCCAGCGCCGACTCATGAAGATCATGGAGGATCAGCATATCGAGTATAATGGCAGTGTGCGCAACGTCACAGGTTCCATCGTGCAGTTCTCGTACGGTGAGGATGGTATCGACACCACGTGCGTCGAGTCGCAGCCTTGCGAGCTCTCAACCATGACGATGGAGGCTGTCTATCGCATGTTTGCCTTGAGTCCTGCCGATGTCAACTCCTTCCTCAAGGAGCCTGTGGATGTCTGCCCGGATCTCGTGGACGACATTCTCGCCGACCGTGACTTGCTGGTCAAGACGGTGTTCCGCTACCGCAAGAACGGCGAGGTTCAGGCGCCGGTCCACATTGGCCGTCTGCTCGAGAAGTATGCGAATCCCTACGGCACCAAGACGGACCTGACGCCGCAGCACGTGGTTGAGGCCATTGGCGGATTCATCCAGCGCTTCCCCAAGAACCGCGTGTTTCATGCCCTGCTGCGCTACAACCTGGCGCCCAAGCAGGCCATCCTTGTGCACCGACTGACCGAGGCGCTCTTTGACGAGCTGATGCGTGACATCGAGTTCAAGTACACCAAGTCTCTCTGCCACGCGGGTGAGATGGTGGGTGCTCTTGCAGCCCAGTCCATCGGTGAGCCTACGACGCAGCTGACGCTCAACACCTTCCACTCTGCGGGTACGGTCAAGGCCAACGCAACCTCCGGTGTGCCCCGCATTGAGGAGCTGCTCTCTGCCTCTGCAAATCCGAAGCGTCCCGGCAATACCGCATATCTGCTCGGAATGGTCACGCAGAAGGAGGCCATTGCCAAGAAGAAGGAGATCCAGCGCACCACGATCCGCGACATTACGCGCTCCTTCAAGATCTACTACGACCCGTACCCGCTGTCGACCTCGACGGTTGTCGATGCGGACCGGGATTTGCTGGAGGCATACAATGAGTTTGATGGAGACGATGGAGATTGCGCGTCCCGCTGGATTGTGCGCATCGTCCTGAACGAAGCCGAGATGGTGTCCCGCAAGGTGATGGACATGACGGAGATTGCCACCAAGCTGCACGCCAATGCGTCGCTCAAGATGGTGCGCTGCGTCGCGGGCATGGAGGGCGAGGTGGGCGATGGCAAGCCTAAGAACCTGGTGCTGCGTCTCGCATTTGACGAGGTCATCAAGAATCCCAATCAGCTCCGGTATCTCGAGGAAAAGATCCTGGACACGCCGCTGACGGGTCTGGACGATATTGGTCGCGTACACATCCGCACGGTCAAGAACGAGCTCATCCTTGACGAGACGGTGGGTGGATACGTGTGCAAGGAGCAGTATGTGCTGGATGTGGAGGGCACCAATCTCCACGAGCTGATGATGTTCCCCGGTGTGGACCCGACTCGCTCCTTCTCCAACGACATTCACGAGATCAACGATGTGTTTGGCATCGAGGCTGCGCGTCTTGCCCTCTTTGAGGAGTTGTCCGAGGTCTTTGTGAATGAAAAGGTGAACTACCACCACTTGTCGGTGCTGATTGACAGCATGACCTTTAGCGGCCGCATCGTGCCAGTCAGCCGCTTCGGTATGGGCAAGACGGATTCCGGTGTCCTTGCCAAGTCGTCCTTCGAGGAGACATCCAAGATCATGTTTAATGCCGCCATGGGAGCCGAGTTCGACCCGATGCGTGGTGTGTCGGCCAACATCATGTTTGGCCAGAAGCCGCCATGCGGTACGGGTTTCGTGGATGTGCTCGTGGACGAGATGCGCCTGCCCGAGGGACCTGAGATCCTCGACGACCCGATGCCCGAGATTCTCAAGCAGACCAACAAGGAGATTGCAGAGACGGCTCCTTCCGAGTGCCGCATGGAGGACATTCTCATGTCCTGGTAATTATAGCTCCGGACCGCCTTCCATCCTGGCGGCATGAAACACAATGTATATGAATGCAATCAGTGTCAACAAATCGCAAGCCCCCAGTTCCATCTGCTTATTGAAAATCGCACATAAGAACAATGGCAAACTTGACTCATCCCGAGTTGAAGGAAATAACGAATCCTGTACTTCCCATCGCATCGCTTGAGAATCTGAAGACGATGCGAGAGGACTTGTGCGCAAGCAACAAGGAGTTTTCACTCCAAAGTCACCAAGTTTTTTTACGTCGTGTCTTGTCTCCCGACTCGCCGGTCCGCAACTTGCTGATGGTTCACGGCACGGGTGTCGGCAAGACCTGTTCCGCGATCCAGATTGCCGAGGAATACATCTTGCGCCCCGAGTACCAGGACAAGAAGGTCTTGGTCATTGCGAACCCAGCCGTCCAAGCAAACTTCCATACGGAGATTTTCGATATTGACCGTGTCAAGATGGATGCCGGTATTCTGTCGAGTCCCCAGTGCACGGGACGCAGATACTTGGATGTGTTGCTGCGCGCAGACAGCGATCCCGACGACTGGCGTGGAAACCGTGCAGGGCTTGCCAAGCTGGCAACGACCGTGATTGACGAGTTTTACGAATTCATGGGATACATTTCCCTCGGAAAGTACATCAAGGATCACGCCAACGACGAAGACTGGATTCACCGCACGTTCGACAACCGTTTGCTGCTCATTGACGAGGCGCACAACATTCGTCTGTCGGGCACGGAAGGCGGCAAGGAAATCACGCAGGGACTCGAGCTGCTGGTCAAGACAGCCAAGAATCTGGTTTTGGTACTCATGACAGCCACGCCCATGTACGACAACTTTGAGGAAATCATTTATTTCAAAACTTTGTTTGGGTGGAACGATCGCACACTTGCATTCAGCAAAACGTTCAAAGTTTCCGATTATTTCGACAAGGATGCTGTGATCCGGCCGGACACCGAGCAAGAGTTCCGTGACTGGATCCAAAACCATGTTTCGTTCGTCAAGGGCGAGAATCCGTTCACATTCCCGTTCCGTCTGCCGGCTCGCGATGTGGCTCCCAAGGACAGAACCACGGGATTCTTGGGCAACGCGCTGTCTGCAGAGGATCAGATGAAGTACTTGTGGGTTGTTGCCAGTGAGGCCCAGGGTGGACAACTGAAAGCTCTGCAGGGTGAAAAGGTGGATGAAGCCGATGAGCTGGAGAAGCGTGAGGCACTGATGCTGCCCACCATCTGCGTTCTTCCTGGAAACAAATCCTTTGAAGAATCGTTCCAGGCGTCGGGAGAGGACCAGTTCCGCTATCGCGATCCCACGAAACCGTTTTTAGGTCCCGAGGGGCTTGAATCAGTTTCTGCCAAGTTTGCAAGTGTCATTGAACGCATCAAGGATTCCAAGGGTGTCGTGATGGTGTATTGCAACTACGTCAAGATGGGCGCTCGGTTGTTTGCGATTGCGCTGGAAGAGCATGGGTTCCGTTCGGTGACGGGCAAGCCGTTGTTAAAGACGGACCGACCTGCAGGAGAATCCCAGGGAAACTACGTGCTTCTTTCTTCGGCATCCAGTGTCGAGGCAACCGAAGCGGCGTTGCGCAAGGCTCGCGGTCCCGACAATGTGGAAGGAGACGCAATCCGTGTCATCATCACTACGCCGCGTATTTCAGAGGGTGTGAACTTCAAGTACATTCGCCAAATCCACATTTTGGACCCGTGGTGGAACATGAGTCGTATCGAGCAGGTGATTGGACGCGGTTTGCGTACATGCAGCCACTCGGCTCTTCCATTCGAGGAGCAAAACTGTACCGTGTATCTCCATGTGGTGCGCACGCCGGACAAGCGGGAATGCTTTGACGAGTACACGTATCGCACAAAGGTGGTTGAGAAGGCCATCAAGATTGCGCGTGTTCGTACCTTGTTGGCGGAATCTGCAATGGATTGCCCCGTGCAAACTACACTCAACAATCTGGATCGGGCATGGAAGGAGCTGCCGGTTCCGCAAGTTCGATCCGAGGACAATGAAGAAGTTGGGTATCCGTTGGGCAAGATGTTGGCACCCACGTTTATGGACGATATTGCGTTGGCTTGCCGCGTCAAGGATTCGCAAGTGGACAAGGAGCATGTGCGTCCCTTCTCCACGTACATTGACACGCGTGATGAGATGCTGAACAAGTTGAGCAAGATGTTCTTTGACAAGCCGATCTGGACCCGTGAGAATCTGTTTCAGACATTGAAGTTGCCGCAGGATGTGATTGTGTTTACGTTGCAGAATGCCATCCGTAATGGATTCAAGTTCAAGGATGCGTTCGGTCGGCCGAGTTTGCTGGAGTCGCGGGGAGACACGTATGCGCTGTCGCCGATCGGGTACAATTCCAAGACGTTGGTGGAGAGAACAACACTCCCTCCCAATCAAAAGACGGTTGGATTGTCGGCAGAAACAGTTGAAACAGTCGTGAAAGAAACTGCGGTCGTCGACCTGGATCAGCTCCTGACAACGCATGATTTCGGAATCCCCGAGATCAAAAACCAGTTTTCCGACAATGTGCTGAAGGGATATCTGTTTGACAGGTTGCCTGCCGAGCAAAAGCACGCGTATCTCCGTTCTGGAAAACCCGTCATGTTCCGCGATCGGTTGGTGGTTCCTGGAACGGATATCTTGGTATTGGGTGCAGGAAAGTACGAGCCTCCCGAGGAGCCTGTTGGCGAAGATCGCACCAAGGTCTTGAAGTGGATCGACACCTTGCGTGCCAACAACACGCGAGCGTTTGCCACCTATTCCGAGAACAAGTTCAAGTTGAGCAAGTTTGCAATCAAGGACGATGTATTGGAGAGATTGGCGGGACGTCGCGATGTGCCCCTGACGTGCGGCACGGGAGCCCACACGAAGGATGCAATGCAAAAGCTGGCCGAGTTCCTGGGAACCAAGATTCCAGATTCTGCTCTCAAAAACAAGACAACCTGGTGCACGTACACGGAGTTACTGATCCGCAAGGACCAAGAAAGTGCTTCGCCCAAAATGGCGTGGTATACTCCTGAAGAAATCGATGTCTTGTCGGCAAAGGAATAAAAAGGGAAAGTTGGTCATTAAATAACGAGAAGGGACAATGGATCCTTTGTTTGAGCGTCGCGAGTTGATGCGCACTGTGCACATTACCGCCCCCAACATTCAGCGCAATATTCAGGTCAGTTTGCTCTCGCAGCTCCGCATGAAGCACGAGGGCATTTGCTTGCCCGAGGGATATGTTCGTGACCAGAGTATTACAGTTGTGGACTACTCGTTGGGTCGCGTGAATCTCATCAAGGGCGGGCTGGATTATACGGTCAAGTTCCAGGCGGACATGTGTATGCCGCACGCGGGTCAGGTATTCAAGGCCACCGTCATGCTGAAGAGCAAGATTGGTCTCCACGCAGAGACGGCTCCGCTCAAGGTGCTTCTGCCGCGTGACCTTCACTTGGGCAACGAGATGTTTGAGAGTGTGCAGGAGAAGCAGGAGGTGGAGTTTGAGATTGTGGGTGCGCGGTTCCAGCAGGGAGACGACTCGATCGTTGTGCTCGGAAGTCTGCGGTCTGCTGTTCTGAATGACACGACAGTTCCCAAGGAGATTACAGATCTGCCTTCAAATGCGGGAGAGGCGGCCGATCTGACACAGGCGGAGACGGGACGCAAGAAGGTGACGGTTGCAGCCGAGCACACACGCGAAAAGAAGAAGAAGAGCATCAAGCCGTCAGGCAATACTGCGGTTGCTCCCGACATCTAAAACACCTGCTACACATAATGAATCGCGCACGCAAGGAACGTATGCGCGAGCAAATGGACGGGCTCGACATGTACGAGCACCAACAGCTTTTTCGCGTGATTTCGAGCTATACGACAAACGTCACCAAGACCCAGACGGGCGTCCTGGTGTCGTCCGAGTCGTTGTCGGATGCGTGCTTGCTGGAGATGGAGAAGCTCATCCAGTTCTTTTTAGATCAGCGGAAGTTTATGGATGTCGATGAAGTGAAGCGGAAGAGTTTTGTGAAAAACGGACAAACCTAATCCAACGAAAGTATAATGGCATCGGAAATGCTCCCCTCTACTGTTCGGGACTATTTCAAACTCGCATCCAACGACTCCAAACTCGAACTCGAATGCAAACTCCTTGCCGGTGAGATTACCACCAAGGACGCTGCCGATCGCATCATCAAGTCGCTTCCCGCACAATTCAAGGAGGAGAACTATGCGACCTTCACGTATGCGGACGGCATCCGCGTCGTCGTGAACGGTGCCGCCAACATTCACAAGGTGTGTATCAGCAACAGTTTCCGCGGCGTCCCCGTCCATGTCCAGAAGAAGACGCGGCACGCCAAGGGCGATCTCGAGCTGCCCGAGTACAATCTCAAGTTCACTCTGCGCGAGGAGCAGGATGTGCGTCGCGACTTTACGGGCGCTCCCATGGATCCCATGTCGCACGTGCGCATCATTCTGCGTCGCACCTGGCTGGTCGGCCACCTGCAGGTGGACTTCTCGCTGGTCAAGTCCAAGACTCGTCAGATGAAGACCTTCTCGGAGATTCTCAAGCAGACGCCGTCGTACGAGCTGGAGCTGGAGCTGGTGGACCGCAAGGCTGCGATTGACGATCTGATGGTCTCCTTCGAGCGGACGATCCGGACCATCTTGTCGGCCTTCCAGCAGACGTCCTTCATCCTGCCCAAGTCGGACACCAAGCGGTACAATGACGAGTTTGCTGTGCGCGGCATCAAGTTCGTCAATCCCGTCACGCTCGAGCGCCGCCACCTTCGCCAGGACCGTGCACACAACATCCTCAAGGGATACACGGTCACCAACAAGGCGGACGGCGAGCGGTGCATGCTGACAGTCATGCGGGACAAGCGCGTCATTCTCATCCGCTCAACAGGAATCGTCAGCTGGACGGGCTTCACGGCGAGCAAGGACGTACACGTGGGCGACACGTTTGACGGAGAATATCTGTCGGGTCTCAACCTGTTCTGCATCTTTGACACCTATGCCTTCCGCGGCAAGGATGTTCGGATGCTGCCGCTCATGACGACGGACGAGGATATTGCTGCGCGTCCTACCTTCTCTCGTCTCGGATGTGCGCGCGAGTTCCTCAAGGACTGGGCGCTGGACTTTGCTCTGTCCGCCACGGGCAACCGCATGTTCCGCATCGAGAGCAAGATGTTCCTGGCGGGTGACGGCACTGCAATGGAGGAGTGCGTCGCCAAGATCATGAGCACCAAGTTCGAGTACGAGACGGACGGCCTCATCTTCACGCCGCGGTCATCGCCGGTTGCTCCGCCTGCGGATCGCAGGAACAACACGTGGTTGCGCGTATACAAGTGGAAGCCTGCTGACCAAAACAGCATAGACTTTATGGTTCGCTACAATCCGGGCGAGTCGTACGATCCTGTTCTCTCGTCGCGCGTCTTCAAGGGCATGCTGTTTGTGTCGCGCAGCCGTAACTCGGACATTATCTATCCCTGCGAGACCATGACGGGCGAGTACGTGCCTCCCACAGTTCCGGTCGATGTGCAGCGGATGTCGGAACTGCAGGACCGTGCTCCGTCTGCGTTCCAGCCGTCGGTTCCTCGGGCTCCCAACGCCAACGAGATTCTGATTCCGCTGAATGCCCAGGGTGTGCCCGTGGACAGGAACGGGACTCGCGTGGAGGACAATACCATCATCGAGTGCTCGTACGATACGGACAAGGGTCGGTGGGTGATTCTGCGGACTCGTTATGACAAGACGTACAAGCTGCGCAAGGGTGACCCGCAGTACGGTCAGGACTCTGCAGTTGCCAACGCCATATGGACGACGATTCACGTGCCCATCACGGAGGAGATGATTCGCACATGTGCATCGATTCCGCCGGACGACACGTTCGAGGACGAGCAGTACTATCGCGACGATCTTCGTCACAAGGACCGTGCAAACAAGGACACGAGTTCCTTCCACAACAAGATCAAGTCCGAGCTGTACCGCAAGGTTGTGAAGCAGGGCAACACCTTGCTGGAGATTGCCATGGGGCGTGGCGGAGATCTTCACAAGTGGAAGAACTCGCAGCCGTCGCGTGTCGTGGGATTCGACTTGAGCCAGTCCAATCTGGATGCGCCGGGTCAGGGAGCCTGTGTGCGCTACCTGAAGGAGAAGCGGGACAATCCGATGGACCGCCTGCCTCCCGCGCTCTTCATCAAGGGCGACATGACGACCGACATGTTTGCACAGGACAACCGGTATGTGCGCATCCTGAATGGCGAGGACTCGGCACCGACCAAGTATTTGGAGCAGTTTGCGGGGCTGAACAAGTTTGACGACATCTCGTGTCAGTTTGCCATCCATTATGCGTGCACATCCGAGGAGACGTTCCGCATCTTTGCCAAGACACTGCAGGACCACGGCAAGGGTCACTTCTTCGGAACGTGTTTGGACGGAGCTGCAGTCTATGCCTTCCTTCTCGCCAAGAAGAACCACGTCTTCCGGGTCAACGGCCAGATTGTGGGCGAGTTTACGAAGGAGTACGAGGATTCCGAGGGATGGCAGGAGGAGTTTGGGCAGACGATCCGGGTATTGCTGGAGACGTTCGAGACACCTGTCAAGGAAGCGCTTGTTCCCTTCGGCAAGGTCACGGAGATTCTCAAGGAGTTTGGATACGAGCTGGAGACGAGTGCCTTGTTCTCGGAGTGGTATGCGGAAATGTCGGCTGCACTGACGCCCGAGCAGCAGGAGTATTCGTTCCTCCACCGGTCCTTCGTGTTCCGCCGTGTCGCAGATGCAGTGCCGGAAGAGAAGGCAAAGGAGGAAGAGGCGCAGGAGATTGCGGATATGCCGGTCACAGAGGAGGCGGCAGTGGCAGTCAAGGTCAAGAAGCCGCGCAAGAAGATCGAGAAGGCTGCTGCGGTCGTGGAGCCTGCTGTGCAGCCCATCTTCTTCAACCTGGCGGACGAGTCGAGTGGCGAGTACAAGTTCTTGAGTATCGAGTACCGGGCGCCGTTTGAGGTGAACGACATTACATATCCGTCGGTGCTGCATTACCTGGCCTGGTCCAAGGCGACGCAGTTTGGAGACACGGCGACAGCGGACAAGATTTTGAATCCAAAGGCGGCAGACAAGCCCAAGACGATCAAGACGCTGATGGAGGGTGTCAAGGATGCCAACGAGGCCGAGTGGGATGCCAAGAAGGACGAGGTGATGGCACGCGGTCTTCGTGCCAAGTTTGTGAATCCCAACAACAAGGAGATTCTCGCCAAGCTGATTGCAACCAAGAACAGGCCGCTTGCTCTGGCGAATCCTCGCGACAAGTACTGGAGCATCGGCACATCGCCGGATACGGACATTGCAAAGAATCCTGCCAAGTGGAAGGGCGCCAACAAGCTGGGTAAGTTGCTGGAGGCGGTGCGCAAGGAGTTCACGCCCGCGCCGGAGGTGGTCGAGGTAGAGTGATTTAAAGCAGAACCCCAACAAAAGAGTAGGCAACAACCTCATCTCCCATATGGTCTAGCGGTTAGGATACCCGGTTTTCACCCGGGCGGCCCGGGATCGACCCCCGGTATGGGAAAATTAGCGGTATAGTGCAGCGGTCAGCACACGAGGCTTTGACCCTCGTAACCTTGGTTCGACCCCAAGTACCGCTACCAACAACCATAATTCAGTGGTAGAATAACAGATTTCCAATCTGTCTACGCGGGTTCGATTCCCGCTGGTTGTATTTTACCGCATTAACTCAGATGGTAGAGTGTAGGCCTTTTAAGCCTAACGTCGCGGGTTCGAACCCCGCATGCGGTATGATAATAAATCGGCGAAAACGGAAAATGAAACTTTCAGAGAAAAAGACAGTACACACGCAACAATGAACTCTACCAACATGAACATCATCTCGAAGGACACTGTCATCACGGGCGCGGCGAACCCCTACTACGGCATCGTTGCCGGTCTGCACATCCCCGCTGTCTGCATGGCGTGGGACGACACGCAGACGGGTTGGATTACTGTCAAGCGCAAGGTGCATCGCAAGAAGGTTCGCACCCAGGCGCAGCTGGAGGTGGACGCGGACATCAACAACTGGGAGGACGTGGACCACTACGGTCGCGCAACGTACGTCCACAACGACAGTACACAGGCGTTCGAGCACAACGGTGCGCTGTTCGACATCGGCAGCCGCTTCTAGAGTGGCAAAGCAAGACAAGACCAAGACAACACAACCAATTTTTTACTTCTGTAGCGTAGTGGATAGCGCGTCTGCCTTCTAAGCAGAAGATCGTGAGTTCGACCCTCACCAGAAGTAGTACTGCGTGGATGGCCGAGTGGTCAAGGCGAGGGTCTTAAGAACCCTTGGAGAAATCCGCGTGGGTTCGAACCCCACTCTACGCAACCTTCCGCACACATAGCTCAGTGGCAGAGCACCCGTCTTATGAGCGGGTGGTCGCGAGTTCGATCCTCGCTTTGTGCACCAAACAAGAATGTCCGAGTGGTTAAGGAGACGGTCTCAAGATCCGTTGGCGCAAGCCGCAGGGGTTCGAATCCCCTTTCTTGTACAGCTTTTTTAGCTCAGTGGTAGAGCACCTGCTTTGTAAGCAGTAGGTCGACGGTTCAATCCCGTCAAAAAGCATCTTATGAACGGAAACCCGTTTTAAGATGCAAACTGCTTGTAGTAGTCCTCGTAACTCATGGTCGGCGCCTGGACCGGCGTGGTCGACTGGGGGACGAATCGGTCAAACAGCTTCTTGCCAACGAGAGCGGATGCCTCCTCGGGCGTGATTTGACCCTTTTCAATCTTGCGCTTCAGAGCAAGCATTTCAAAAAAGGTAGAGTCCATCCGGTCCTCGGCGTGCATCTGCCAGAGCGACGGGTAATTGAAATAAAGGACCTCATTCTCCTGCTTGAGCTTCTCGAGGTAGGCACCACGCTCCAGATGGCGCCACTTCTTCTTGGAATGGTCCATGTTGTGGACATGCGCCTGGAGCTGGGTTGCAGTGAGATCAACGCTGGTGATTCCACGCTCACCTTCTGCGACTTCCTCGGGAGTGAGTTCACGTGCGGACTGCGGCATTATTATGAACAGGGATACTCTGTATAAGCGGATTCAACGCGTCCATGAGACGACAGCACTCGTCATGTGTCGTCATTCCGGTCAGGATGATGTTGCCGGTGCGAAACACCTTGGCAATCCACTTGACTTCTGGGAAGTAGATCTTGACTGCTGGATACACGGACGGCTCGTACTCGGTCCGCACCCCCTTTGCCCGCAAACTCGTGTAGAGTGTATCGCGCGACAGATTGTCTGTATTCGTCAGGCGTGTCTTGTAGTTCATAAGAACCACGCGACGCTGCTTGAGCTCCCACGTTCCCGAGACAATGCACTCGGGGCACGTGGTCTTGATGTGGTTCTCGAGAAAGGCCATGATGGATCGGTCATACCGCTCGTCCAGAACGCCAGTGATGTGGAACACCCCGTTCTGGAAGATCTTGGTCGTAATCTCCTTCTTGAGGAGCTGGCCGCCGCCGTCGTTCAATGCAACGAGTGTAATGGAATTGTGACCAAACCCGGTCGTGCGCTTTGGAGCCGCCTTCTTGTTGCGCCGCTTGATGAGGTTCTTCTTGCTCGACCCGCGAGGAGGCGATCCCTGCTTCTCAATCTTAATGAGCTCCTCCGTCAGCGGGAGACTTTCCAGCATCTTGTTTGTGTCGATCTTGATGTCCAGCGTGTAGAGCACCACCATTGTCGTGAGAATTGCAGAGTCCATTTTGAGACTTGTTCGTGTAAATGAAAGAGAGTTCGTTTTTCCACGATTGGGAAAAACTAAAGGGATGGCGCGTTATGATGTGACATTCAAACTTGCGAAGAACCTTGCGCATTCGCGTCTCCTCGCATGGATTCAGCATCCATCCTTCAAGATAGCCAAACCAAAGGGTTGCTGTCTTGTGATGGTCGTGGATAGATGTGGCAATGTCGACTACCTTGTCCAAGGGTTCCGACGACAAGTCAATACATCCTGCTGGTTTGGGTGCTCGATAACAATAGAGGATCAACATTGTAGTAAGTAAAAAGGAATTGCTGTAAACACTACGCATTCGGCTCCAGCGTATGCGGGAACTGACGCGCACTCTTGATACCCACCACGACACCGTTGGCGTTCGGCGCAGCAAGGTCCGACGTCTTGATGGCGCAGTTGCACGGGGCAGCAAACTGGATTTTAGTATATCCATAGATGCCGCCGCAGGTCGGGCAGTTGGCCGTCGCATAGCCACGCTGGTACGCATTCTTCTGGGCCTGGATGAGAGACAACTGGGGATCTGCTGCCAGTCTGTCATTGTACTCGGGAAGAGTCGTGTTGGTCATGCACACTTCACGCGTCAGCTGTGCGCCGTACTTCTTGACCTTGTTCAGGGCATCCACACCCTCGATGGTCGCAACTGCCTGGCCCGATGTATACGCGGCATACGCCGAGGCATCCTTGACGTACTGCGCCTTGCCCTTGTAGTAGACCGTACCATTGGCCGGGGTTGTGGACGGAGCATTCAGGGATCCGGCGCACACGGTCGCAGGCGCAGTATTAAAAAGAACGGCACCGGCCGCCATCTGCCGGATAATTGCAGTCTGGTGTCCCGCATCGCGGTGGGGGCGCACATCCAGAATCTGGGTCACACGCTGTTTCTGACGGTTCAGGTATTCGCTATACGACGACATGATTGTCTTTGTTGCGAGATTAAACTCCGGCATGAGTGAACAGCTTCACGCGACAGCACTCACGTGTGAGGCCCAGTGCATTAAGAGCACGACCCTCGGCCTGGGGCGACTTCATGTCGGATGTCAGGTACATGATGTCGCCCTTCTCCGCACGACCGTCCTCCTTCCGGCCCTCCTTCACCAGCTCCAGAAACTTGAGCCACTTGCCTGCGAGAGGGAGATTGCATGTGTAGCAGCGCATAGGAATAGGGAAATCCATTTGACTTCCTCTTGTTTCTAACAAGTGTATCCGTTTTTCTGGCACCAAACACAATGAAGCGCCAGTGGATTCTTGTTGGATATGCTCTGTTAGCACTGTTGCTGTTTGTCGCCCTGTTTTCCGTCTCCACCGGAACCTTTGGAACCAAACTGGAATCCGATATTTCGCGCTTCCAGCCTGGCAGTGTGGACATTGATGTTGCAATGAAGACGTTGGTCCGTGACCCGCCCCGCATGCTGGCACCGCCGGAACCGAAAAAGGTAACGCTGCTGTACCCGCCGTCTACATCGGACTTGGAGAAATTGTCGGGTCCTCAATAAATTTACCAAATGAGTTCGAGCTCCTGTGCGCTCCAGTACTCGGACAATCCGCTCGGCAACTGACGACGAATCAAGTACGGCAACTTGCGCTGCTCAATCTCGCGCCTCACCACACGATCCAAGAACCTCGGATCGCTTGTACGGAGTCCATCCAGACTCACAAGCGGCTTCGATCCCTCTGCAATCTGCTGTGCGCGTGCAGACATCAAGACGACAAATTCATACTTTGTAAAGAAGGGCATTGTGATACGCGGCTGCTTGAGCGCATCATTCACCTCGTTGCGAAAGATCGGTTTGACTTCAGGGTGGAGGTCCATACTATTTCTTCACCTTACTTTTCTTTCGTCCGTTTTAACAATGCCCATTCTCAAAGGAGCCGCATCGGAAAACACTGCGTTTGTCAAAGCAAATGCCATCGCACGTCCTGCGGGAACGCCTGCGCCCAAAGTTGTCGCATCGAGCGTCACGACAACAGTAGGCAAGGCTGCTGCGGTTGCTACTGTTATCCTGGCAAGTCGTGTTGCCGCGGTGGTTGCTCCCCAGACAACGGTTGTCGTACAGGCAGCAGCAAAGTCTTCTAGCAAATCAAATCGTAGTTAAAAGAAAATGCAGACAATCCCTGCTTCTTCTTATACCGAGTACATCAAACTCAAGGCTGCGAATGCCGCATACCAGAACGGAAAAGTGCCTGTTCCCAACAACACGTCGCCGGGCGCCCAGCCTGCCGCACGCTTCTCGGTCCTCAATGCAAAATTGTTGGCATCCGAGGTTGGCGCTCGCGTGACACCTGCCGTCACCACGCTCCAGCTGAATCAGGGCCATACTGCTCGCGTGCGCCCCTTTTCAATTCCTGCCGGAAACAACCCGAACAATCTTTCAAAGATCACGTGGACATCGCCTTTCTAGGACTTGGCACCGTTTGCGCTCTGCTTCCACATACTGTCACACACTGCACACTGATACATCCAGACGACATTGATGGCATCCAACTTGACGCCGACAATGTCCGACTCCTTTCCACGGGTTGCGCATGCCCGATTGGGGCACACCATGGTCGAGAACCGCGGAAGAGTCATGTCGTACTTGAGGTACGGATTGATACTCAACTGAACCGACGTGTCGACGTCAAAGTTGCGCTCGTAGACCACAGGGTTCTCCTTGGTCACCGACTCCTCGTAGGTGCACTCCGTCTTGCGGCACTTGATGACCATGCCGCCATCCTTCTCAACCATATCGTACAGGAAATTGTCACAGAGTTTGCAGAACTTCATTTGTTATTCTTTCCCATCGACTTGTTTGCATTCGTTTTTAGTGCGGTTTCCGACATGATGCGTGCATGGCGTGCTGAATACACATCCGACTTCTTCTCCTTCTTGGTCTTTTTGGTTTCGCGGCGAGTCTTGGGAGGATCCATTGTAGTTTCTTTTACTTGCTACAAAAGTTTCTGTTTTCTCCGGGTCTTTCTCCGTCCTCCGACCGGCGGCTGCCAGATAATATCACCGTCTTGCGCCTCAACGAACCCACGTGCTGTGTAATATGCAGTTGAGCCAGGCATAGGATGCAATGTGATGGAACGCATACCGACAGGCTTTGTCTTGATATAGTCCTTGACCCGGTCGAGTAGCCACATGCCTGCCCCCGGAGACACCGAGCAAAGATACGCGACATAAAACGTTCCAGCCATTTTATCCCCCATTAGCACCGCTTGGTACACGCCATTCTCTGCCTTGATGAGAACGTCGGTCGGGCGATCGTATTTCAAGCTCCACACAATCCCGTGGGTAAGATCCGTTCCTACCGGATTGCATAGGTTGGTTCCCGCCTCCTCCAAGTAATTCCCAAGTCTCTGAATCTGCCGTTTGTCGGTGACCCACCCCGATTTCAAGGTCCCATCCGGGGAAAAAACAGCATTTGCGGCACCCCGAGTGACCACGACCATTACAGCTTACATGGATTTTGTTCAGGAAACTCAATGGACTACCTCCGTCAAGTAATTATACCGTTTTTCGTTGGGTACGTTGTCTACCGTATTGTCCGAGATGCTATCCGATTGCATACATAAAAACGAAAAGGGGGGAAATCAGGAAGAAAAAAAGGTAAAATGGCATTCCTCCACTCGTATCTTCGCGAGAATGCATCCGGAATGCAGCACACTGACACTCACCAGGTTTGGTCAATTCCCATCAAGGCATTCAACAACATTCCTATCCAGCGCTGGAAGTACAATCGTCCGCCGGATATGGACCGCGTTGCCGAGATTCGCGAGCATCATCTCAAATCCAAGCGGATGGACGGCATCCTGTTTCTCGCACAGATTGATTCGGGCATCGTTTGCTACGAGTCGAATCATCGTCGTGAAGCACTGAAGGGCCTGGACGATATGGCAGATGTGCTGGTGGACATCATGTTCAACGCTACGGACGAGCAGGTCAAGCAGGAGTTTCTGCGGCTCAACAAGGCAGTCTCTGTCCCGGAACTGTACGTGTTGGAGGAAACTACCGATGTCAAGGCCGAGGATCTCGTAGCTTGCGTGCGTGCATTCTGTACGACCTACGCAAGTCTCAAGGTCACAACCGGTCGTCCCCAGCGTCCCAACTTCAACGAGAGTCTCCTCACGGACGACTTTCTGAACATTACACGCACACACAAGATCGGTGTTGCTGAACTCGCACGTCGCATGAATGCACTGAACGAGCGATGGGCAACCGAGCGGGACCGTTCCAAGTTGACCGACAAGGTCATTGCAAAGTGCAACAAGGCAAACCTGTGGCTGTTTGCATGGAATGGCCGCCTGGACCCGAATGACTTTGCCTAGTAGCAGTTCTTATACGGGCGACAGCTTGCACGTTGAGTGAATCCCATACGGCGGCACGGGGTCTTCTTGCAGTACTTGCGTGTCATGAACCGGCCGCCCTTCAATCCCCTCTCCTTCAGTTCCTTCTTCTGGGACAGAAGCTCCTTTTTTAACGCCTTCTTCGTCGGATGAGCAAGAACCTTGAACAAATGATGATGCTCCCTCAAATAATCCTTGCGACGCATCGTGATGACGTTCCGCGGCATTTTGTTACTATGCGAAGGTTTGTGTTCGGATGATATGGTGCGTTAAAAACGGACGTTCGCCCGCCAAAAAAGAGTCGAGGCAATTAACATGTCTCGCTTCCTCCAGTTTCTCAACGGCACCGGTAATGCAGCCGACAGCGGAAAGAAGCGCGACGGACGGAAGGCGGAGAAGGGGTCGGGGCTCGACACACACAACTTCATGACGGGCGGTTCTTACCAAATTGACCCCGAGGAAATGCCCGAGTTCTACAAGTTGTATTGCGACCATCTTCGCCAGTTTGGACCTCTTACACTGACCGAGAAGGGTAGTCGCATTGGATCTCTCCGCGTGGATCTCGATCTGATTTACTCTGGGCAAGTTTCCGACCACAAGCACACTCGTGAGCAGACCGTTGCATTCGTCAAGGCATACATGGCAGAGGTCCAGAAGTATCTCATCATCAAGGACAACGTCGAGGTCTACGTCCTCGAGAAGGAGTACCCGGTCTACGAGAAGCAGAAGAACCGCTCCAAGTCGGGCATTCACATCATGGTCCCGTCCCTCAAGACGGACCGGCATGTCGAGGAGGCAGTCCGCCATTCTCTTCTCAAGAAGATGGAGTCCTTCTTCCCGGACCTCGGTCTTGCCGAGGACTGGCGCAAGGTCTACGATCCGGCTCCTCTGACACATACGTCCAACTGGACCATGCTCGGTTCCAAGAAGGATGGCGGTCTGCCGTACGAGTTCAAGTACATTGTCGACTGGGATCCGACGGACGGCGAGGTCGGGATTGACGACGAGGTTCCGCTGACACTCACGCCGGAGCTGGTGGCAAAGTTCTCGATCCGCTCTTCAGCCATCGATGAGACTCTGCAGACCGACTTTGCCAGGGAGCAGCTGCGCCAGAGCGAGGATACTCCTCGCATCTCGGGCGGTCGTGCCGTGTCTGCCCCTCGTGGCCGTCCTACTTCGCGTGGCGCTCCGGGCGGTGGTGGCGCAGACTCGCGTGGCTCCTCGCCGACCCGTGCCGTCATGCAGCAGCCGCTCACGGATGTGCAGAAGAAGTACTACGAGGCGCACACGATGAATCTTGCAGATACCCGCTACACTGATTATCAGACGTGGATCAACGTGGGCATTTGCTTGAAGAACATCCATCCGGATCTCGAGGATGTGTTTCTCGAGTTCTCGCAACAGTACGAGAAGTTTGACCGCCGCGAGACCAATGCCAAGTGGGATTCCTTCGGGTTCCGCAATGATGGCGAGAAGCTGGGTGTTGGCAGTCTCCGTGCCTGGTCGCGTCAGGACAATCCCGACAAGTACACCGAGATTGAAAAGTCCAACACTGGCAGTCTGATGCGCACTGCTGCCGAGACGCAGACCGAGTACGATGTTGCCGAGGTGGTGTATTCGCTGTACCGCGACGAGTACAAGTGCGCCCGTGCGAGTTCCTCGGCATGGTATCGCTTCGTTGGACACACGTGGAAGGAGACGGACAAGGGTATCAGCCTGCAGTGCAAGCTGTCGGGTGATCTCGTCAAGGTGTTCTATCGCCAGGTGTCTAGCATTTCCGACCGTCTTGCCGAGATGGATCCTTGTACGGCAGACAAGAAGCTCACGCCGGACTGCTTCTGCGACAGGTGCAGGGAGGAGAAGGTCCTTGCCGGATACAACGCGCTGATCAACAAGCTGAAGACGGTGCGATTCACGGAGAACGTGATGAAGATGGCGCGACTCGTGTTTCTCGATGAGGAGTTTGCCGAGAAGCTGGACGAGAACAAGAACCTGATTGCATTCCGCAATGGCGTGTTTGACATGACGAACTACACGTTCCGTCCTGGCAAGGCGGAGGACTACCTGTCCTTCTGCACAAACATGGATTACGACGACCACATGCCGTACTACCAGCATCCTTGCTGGTCCGAGATGGACAAGTTCATTCGCGATGTGCTGCCGGACGGCGAGGTGCGGGCGTACTTCATGTCCTACCTGTCGAACTGTCTCAACGGCAACCACTCTGCCCAGAAGTTTCACATTCTCACGGGCTCTGGATCCAACGGCAAGTCCATGCTTATGAACCTGATGCGCACCGCGCTGGGCGACTATGCGTGCACGGTGCCGATCTCGCTTCTGACGCAGGCTCGTAACAAGTCGTCGGCCGCTGCGCCGGAGATGGTCCGCACCAAGGGCCGTCGCTTCGTGACGATGCAGGAGCCGGACGAGCAGTGCAACATCAACACTGGACTGATGAAGGAGCTGGCCTCGTCCGAGAAGATCATTTGCCGCGATCTGTACCAGGGATCCAAGCAGATGATTGAGTTTGACCTCCAGGCGCGCTTCAATCTTGCGTGTAACGAGAAGCCGAAGATCAATACCCAGGATGGCGGCACGTGGCGCCGTCTGGTTGTCATCAACTTTACGAGTAAGTTCGTGTCGAAGCCGACGCTGTCGCACGAGAAGCCGATCGACGAGTCGTTCGTGCACAAGACGACGAGCAGCGAGTGGGCGGCCTGCTTCATGTCGTACCTGATTCACCTCTACATTGAGGGAAATGGGTTCCACAAGCTGGACCCGCCGGAGAAGGTGATGGAGTACACGTCGGACTACAAGGATGAAAACGACGTGATCGCCCGTTTCATCAAGGAGAAGTTGCACGGTGTGGAGGAGGCTGGTGATAAGGTCTCTCAAGCAGAGGTCAAGGTTGCGTTCAACGAGTGGAAGCGTTCGAACGATATTGACCGCGGCGCCGGAAAGATTGCAGATATGGTGAAGCGAGTCACAGAGACGTTTGGTTCAGGCTGGAACAAGTTCCGGATTGGAGATGCTGCTTAAGCCGTGCGCGCGGCGCCGATGCGAGTCAGCACATACGAACGCAGCATGCCAATGACAAACACAACAACAAAGAAGGACACCACGAGGTTCACCAGCTGGGCGACAAAGTCACCGACCTTGAGCTGGATGCCACCCACGTTGACCGTGAAGGTCGTCGCACCCTTGCCAGCAGCCGCAGCCGGGGCCAGGAGGGGGGCCACGATGTCCACATTCAGCGCCGTAAAGAACTTGGACACCACATCGCCAAGGTAGAAAGCCGCAGTCAGGATGATGATATCACGAGTATCGAGCATTTTATTAACTTCCGCATACTTTATTTCACTAGAAACAATGGACACGCGCTTCTGGGGACCAAGCGCATGGCAACTTTTTCACTTGGTTTCCATGGGACCGCACCCCGAGAAGGTGCTCCACCTCATGAAGGATATTTTGCCGTGCAAGTTTTGCCGTGCGTCCACTTCTGAATTCGTTGGAAAGCATCCGTACGACGCCAAGGACCCTGCAAAGTGGCTGTATGAGATCCATACGATGGTGAACCACAAACTAAAAACGCAATGCGCGACGGACCCTGCTGTTCCGGATCCTGGCCCCGACCCCTCGTTCGAAGAAGTCAAGCACAAGTACGAGGCGATGAAGCCTACCGCAGTGCCGGGCCGCGACTTTCTGTTTGCCATTGCCCGGAACTATGAGGGACGGGACCCCGAGACGCAAATCCGGTTTCTGGACTCTCTGTCACTCGTCTTTCCGTTCCATGCCGACACATTCCAAGCATATCTCAAAAAACATCCTGTCGATCTCGACCACTATCTGAAATGGATGTATGGGCTTCTTGCTGCTCTCTCCAAAAAGTTTAGGGTTAGCATTCCGACGTTTCGTGGATATGCGCACCACGTTGCCTACTACAAGAGTGGATGTGCAAAGAAGACGTATCATGGCAAGACGTGTCGCAACGGCACAAAGACGCGCGACCACCGCAAAACCCAGCGACTCGTTCACAAGCGTTTACTCTGAAAACGAGTTCAAAGAGGTAATGACCTTCGATGAAGTGTATCTACTTTTGTGGTTCTTCTTTTGTCTGTGGTTCTCCTACTCTATCTTTTTCGCGTAGGCAGCTGCTTAAAACATGCCAAACGTCTTGCGCGAGTGGCGGCGGTGACGGCGCGTGTGCTTGACGGCACCCGAGTGAGCCGCGTGCTTCTTGTACGTCGCCTTCGCGGCCTTGATCACCTGCTTGAGACCCTGGCCCTTCTTGTAGGTGCCCTTGCGCTTCATGTCAGCCATCGTACTCTTCACGTGTGCGAGCCAAGCGTTTGCCATTTTATTCTACCGCACGAAAGTTTGTGAGGAAGAAGTCGAGATCCTCGGGAACACCAATTCCCCACATCCGAACACAGTCTGCAATCACAAACTTCTTGCCGTCCTGGATGGCCTCGTTAAAGGCCGGAACCACATAAAACTCATTGTTGACACGAATGTTCTTTGCAATCATCTGCTCCGCATACTTGACAAAGTCTGTCCCGCGCCTCCACATGTACAAACCTGTGGTGGCATGGTCCGAGAAGGGGTCCTTCTCACGCACCTCCGTAACCAATCCGCCCTCCACCTTGGCATATGACCACTTGGGACTGCGCCTGCCATCAAAGGTGGAGATCTTGCCGTCCATCAGCTTCTCCGTCGGATGATGCAGAAAATCAACCACAAACTGCGTGGCGGAAAACTCAATGTACTGGTCGCTGTTGATAATCATCAGCGGATTCTCGTCCAGGTACTGTTTTGCTAGAAGCACAGTGCACGCTGCCCCCTCGGTGAGCTGGTCGACCTCCACGATGTCACAGCCAGGCGCAATGGTTTGCAGGTACTCGCGTGCCTTGTACGACTCCAGCACCTCCTTGCGGACCAGGAAAATGTAGTGCGCATCCAATCCGAGATTGTCCACGACCCACGAAATCATCGGCTTGCCACGCACCGGGATAAACGGCTTGGGATCCTTGTATCCAGCATTCGCAAACCGGCTGCCATTCCCTGCCATCGGAATCACGATATTGATCTTGGATGCCACCGTCTGACGGGCACGCACAAAGTCCAGCGTCAAGGAATCCGGGGTAGGCACGTGGCACACACGGGCACCTGACTGGGTTGCTGCGCAAAGTCCCACGTACGAGTCCTCAAAGATTGTCGTATTCTCCGGAGATACACTGAGCATGCTCATCGTCTTCAAATAGATTGCCGGAGACGGCTTCGGATGAACCACATCCTCGTTGGCCACCACGAGGTCCATCAGGTCCAGAATACCGATCGCGCTCAAGGCAGCATCCACAGTTTGGCGAATGCAGTTGGTTGCGCAGGCCACCAAGTACCCATCTGCCTTGAGCTGCTTGATCATCTTTTGGTGAGCCTCGTTCGGACGGAGATTTGTCGTCATGGCCCACGCAGTCGCCTTCTGCTTGTTCCGAAAAATGGTTTCGTGGAGTTCACTCGGCACGCCCAGCTTCATGAGCTTGGTACGGGTCGGAAGTCCATTGTAGTTCAGTATATGGTCCTCACGCGTCAACACGGGAAGATTCACCGAATTGAGTGCCTGGTTGAAGGTGTCAAAGTGGATATCGCAGGTGTCAATCAGCACACCATCGAGATCAAAGATAATCAGTTTACTCATTGTTTAGTAACTAGACTCAATGATGAAGATTATTGCGCACCGTGGAAACCTCAACGGTCCCTGTCCAGAGACGGAGAATACCGAGGAGGCCATCGAAGTTGCGATTGAGAATGGGTTCGATGTCGAGATTGATGTGTGGTGCCTGGATGGCCGTCTGTGGCTGGGCCATGACCGGCCGGATCGTGTTGTGGACGAGTCCTTTCTGTACCGCAACGGGTCTCGACTCTGGATTCATTGCAAGAACCTGACTGCATTGATGATTCTGCGCCAGGACTTCCAGTGCTTCTTCCACGACAAGGACGCGTATACAATGACGTCCTATGGTGTCGTGTGGGGAAACATTGACAGTGCGCGCCATCCGTCCATGATTGCCGTCATGCCCGAGTTGAGCTGGGACCCGTATCCCAACTGCTACGGCGTCTGCACTGACTTTCCGTTCAAGTACCTTTCGTGGGCAAAAACCCTGCAGTCCCACTTATCAAATTCCATTGGCATCCGTACAGGTCCTTGACAGCCGCCACTGTCTTGTACATGTCGCTGGGGGCCACCATGGAGATATGGTCCTTGTTGAAGGCCATCAATTCGGCAGGATCACGGGGGTAGGCGGCTTGCTGGTACTCGAGGCGGCGCAACGACGACGAGCCCCAGTTCAGATTCACAAGCTCTTCCAGATTGGAACCACGCACTTCCGGGCCTGAGACAATGACAATCTTGTTTGCCAGGGCACCCAGCAGCGTCTCCTCCGTCACATCCTTTGCAAAGTGCTTGTGCAGCGTAGTGGACAAGTGGTAGGCAATGCGGTTCAGCGTAAAGGTCGTGGACGTGTGTGGCACAATGCTCAAAATCAGCGGCACATCCGAGGGAAATGCCTCATTCACGAGTGTCACGCACACGGACTCGAAGGACACATTGTCGTATGCATGGTCCACGCCCGCATTTTCCTGGTGAAGCGCAACGACCGGCTGATCTTGCTCGTCGGAATACACGTGCACTTCAATGAGTCGCATGCCACGCGCCAGGGCAGCCGACACGGGTTCAAAGGTCGAACCTCCGCACGAGTAGTCGCATAACCTTCCGCCCTTGTCGATCGCAGCAAGTGCGGGTATTTCTTTGAATTCGTCATACAGGATCCACCCGATGACAAGCAGGAGAAACCCTGAAACTACGTTCTCCATTATGTTCCTTTCCGAGGAATTTTGAAGAGAAGATCGCGAAAGGCATTGACAACCTCGTCAGGCACCGAGGTTCCCATCTCATTCTCGAGCAAACACGACAGGTGAAAGTACAACACATACATGCCGCATTCGGAATCCTTGAACTGGTGACGTGTCGTATTGTACGTCAGCTTCATGGGCTGCTTGTGTACCTTGGTCGCATCCCACTGCTTGGCCCAGCGGTTCATCAGCTTCTTAATTTCCGGTTCCGGCGTCATTGCATAGGAATCAAAGTACGTCATGCGGGGATACTCGAGTTCGGGGCGAATGTCACAAAAGACACCCACCCAGTGCTCGCCCGGCCCGTCGTGCACATCCGTATTGACTGCAATGCCAAACCGATGTTTCCCCTTTTTCGCCAACTTGTCAATCTTGAGCGAACACAGAGTGGACACCAGGCATTGCTGTGTCTCGGACTTCAAGTCGAAATCCATCGGCACACATCCCAGAAACTCGTAATCCTCAAACAGATCCACGTAACTCCGTTCGACTGCATCAATGTCATCGGACGACAGCCACTCGTGCCGGTTCTCCTTCCATGTATCCGGCGCCTTGCCCTTGACAAGCATGGATGTAATGATACAGCTCGGAGCACCTTGGCTACATGTGGAGTGAAATCTGGTTTTTAGGGCTCCCCAGACCGATTCAATGGACCCACTGGGGATCGGAGGTTCCTGTGGGTGTTCCCGATTGTAGACCTTGCGAAGGTTTTCTACTTCCGCCTTGTCGACAGACATTGTTCTCTTCTGCGATTAAAAACAATGGTTCTTTTGGCCTGAAGAACAAATGAGTACAACGATCGTCACCATGTTCTTTAACCTTACGACATTACCCGACGCAACCCCTGCAGTCCGGCCCCAATCGTTTTATATGGAAAAGGGACGTGCGACACTTGCCTTGCCGTATCCCATGGTGGTCTTTTGCGATGAGACAACCATTGACGAGATCAAACGTATTCGTGGCGATCAGCCCACGCAGTACATTGTGAAGCCGATTTATGAGTATGATCTGTACAAGCACAACTACGCGACAATCCGGAAGAATCGTGAAGGCGTTGCCAACTATATTGGAAGTCGCAATACATCCTCCTACTTTCTCCTGTGCATGTTCAAGTCCTTGGCGCTTCTCATTTCCAAGCAGCAAAACACCTTTGATACCACGCACTTTGCTTGGATCGACTTTGGAGGCAGCCACGTGATGCGCAACTTTGACCAGGGAGCTCGCAGAATGGTGGAGAATCCGAATCCCAAGGTCTCCTTTTGCTACATTGACTACCGGAGCGCAGATGACTTGTGTGTCATTGATTCGCGCCTGACACGCGAGGGATGGTGTGGAGCAGCATGCACGAGCTACACAGTGGAAGGCGCGTATATGGACCGCTTCTACAACGGAACCATGGCAATTTTCCACGAGATGCTGGCCAAGGGCGTCGGCCACAACGACGAGCAAGTCATGACGTATTTCTTCAATCGGTACCCGGAGCTTTGCTCGATTTATTACGGTGACTACTTCTCGATCCTGTCCAACTACAAGTACCCGTGTGAGGATTACAATACCATTCGCTGGTGTTTTTTGAACAAGGTGCAGTGTGCTGGACGCTACGATCTGGCACGTGCGTGTATTGCAGCTCTGTTCAAGTCCGTGGCCGATGGTCACTTGGCAATGTCCGATGACGAATACAAGACATTGGACACGATGTCTCTCTTGTTCCGCAACGAGTATGGTCACGAAATCAATCATCTGTACACGGAGCGGACAGAGCAGCTGCAGGCAGAAAGGTACATTCCCGCAAATGCTGTTGTTCTGGAGCTGGGTGCGCGCTATGGAACCGTGTCGTGCGTCATCAACCGCCGCCTATCGAACAAGCTCAACCAGGTGTCGGTGGAACCTGATGCGCGCGTGTGGGATGCGTTGGAACGCAACAGATACTGCAACAGCTGCTCCTTCCATATCGTCAAGGGCGTTGTTTCAAAGAAGAAGCTTGCTCTCAATACCAATGTGCCGGACGGATATTGTACGCAAACGAAAGCATCTGAGGACAGTAGTCTCACATGCTTAACGTTGGATGAGGTTCAAGAAAAGTACAATCTTTGCTTCGACACACTGGTTGCAGATTGCGAGGGATTTTTGGAGAGCTTCATGGATGAGAATCCGGTTTTGTATACCCAGCTGGTCCGCATCCTCTTTGAGAAGGACTGCCCGGACCGCTGCAACTACGACAAGATCAAGGAGCAATTGGTTCTTCATGGGTTCAAGTGCCTGGTGGATGAAACGCACGAGGTCTGGCAAAAGTAAAAACGGAAACTTCGGTTTGTAAATCACTGGAAGTAATGGACACTCTCAAGCCCGCCCTCCAGCGTTTCCTCGACCTCAACAAGCGCATCAATGACCTCAACAAGCAGGCTTCCGAGCTTCGTGATCAGCGCCGCACGGTCGAGCTGGATCTCTCGGCGCTCTACGCGTCAACCCGTGATCTCCCCAACAAGGTTGAGCTCAAGACCTCCGGTATGGTCTTCAACGTCAAGCGACCCAACGAGTGGAAGAAGGGATGGACGCTCTCCAAGAAGGAGCTCGAGAAGCTCCTGCACGATATTCTGCCCGAGCACGGAGAGGAAGTCATGAAGGAGATTGAGCGTCGTCACACGCCCACGCTCGTCTCGGACGAGTACTCGTTCGAGCTGCGGGCCGCCTCCAAGTCCGACTGAATCATGTTCCGAAGGTCATTGTCCGACCGCGAAATCTTGAGCTTCGGCTGCTTCAACGACTCATAGATGCGATAGACTGAAAGAGTACACATAAAAATGGTGAGGACGCTCACCGCACTGATAACGGCAATCCCCATAGGATCCATTTTTTACTTACATGCGAAACCTTCAAGAGCACGGATACGCAGATTGCAAGTGAGCATCTTTTTGATTTCCGTTCGGAGACTCAAAAGGATTATGCGGTTTTGGCGGCGGCGGAGGCTGGGCACGGACGGTTTCCCGTTCATACGGAATACATCCACATTCTCGAAAGACGATATACCAACCGCATCCCTGACCAATCATAGCACATATGCACGGGATGAAGGACTCCATTAAAAATTGGTTTGTTGTACGTGAGTTTGTTCCGTTTTCAGAGCCCATCATCCTCGCGCTGTTCAAAGTACTCTCGCATCTTTTGCTCGATCCGGACGTCGGACAATTCAAAGACACCGTGCCAGTTGGGGCGCAAGATGGACAGCACATCCGTGACTCCATCCAAGATCTTGTGGCGGTCGACATACTTGCGGTTCGCGTGGGTTCCGTGCCACAAATGGTAGACTTTGCCGGGCAAGTACGTCATGCGCGGGCGGGGCTTCTTGCAATAAGCCGCATAGCTGGACTGAAAAGCGGGTTTCAAGTATCCTTTGGGAAACCCGACACCCAACCATGCAGCCGCTGACAGGGTGTCGCCACTTCCCGTGATTCCAAAGTCGTAAAAACCAATTTCTCGGAACCAGGAGCGGCGAAAGGCCCATGCGAATCCGGGATGGAGCTTGGAGTCGAACGTCTTGTTCTTGTCCATAAAGGCAACCGACAATCGTTCCTGGGTTGCAGTCTTGTACGTGGAATCCATCCACACTGCATTGGAAAAGGGCTGGACGACATCATGGGTATCCAGCAGCTTGGACGTATCGTCAAGCCACGATGGACTGCCAAAGATGATGTCCGCATCCAGAAAAACCAGTTTCTTGTACCACCACGGCACTTTTTGCTCGAGCAATCTGCAGAGGCGCTCCTTGTGAAACAGCACAGATCGGGCCCGGACATGGAATGCATTGACAATCTCTGGATCGTCCTTGCCAAAGTTGAGTTCCAGAGTATAGTACGGGATCTTGGCACGTTTCAATTTTTCAACCGTGTACAGGTAGTTCATGAGAATCCGTTTCGAATGTGTCGGATTGAAAAACACGAAGCAAACTGCAATATCTCTGCGGGACGGCTTGCCGTACGCGCTCGTTCCCACGTTCACGACACTGCGGTCCATGGGTGGTGGGTCGGGTACACGATTATAAGCAAATGATTTGGCCTGACCCATTTACTTGAGTTAGATGGGAAAGATTCCAATGGGAAACGTTCCGAGTATTCCACCCAAGACATTGGAGGTTGCAAAGAAGTTTGGGAAACCGGTGGAGACAAGTGCGTATTTCAATCCATCTGCTGAAATCTTCTTTGATGCCAAGGATGCGCCACGCCGCCTCGTGTGGATCCAAGACAACAAGGTGACGGGATACACGTCGCGCATCAAGAAGATCCACGTGGTGTTTGAAACCAGCGACTTTTTGGTCGAGACAGCCAACACGATCTATCTCGTTGCAGGAACCGCGGGTCTCACGACGAAACCCAAGAGAGCTGTGGACGAGTGCGATGCGATTCTTGCGACTGCAGAAGAAAACGAACAAATCCAATCAAAGACAAAGTAAAGTCAATGGATACATATTGCCCTTATAATTCCGGAAACCGTGCATTTGGTGAGGAGGACATCCACACCGTCCTGCGCAAGCACGGGTTGCCGCACTATCGCATCACGAACCGCAAAGTGTTTCAAACTGCAATGGTTCACACCACCTATGTGAAGCGATTGGAGTATACCACACCTGACGGACGCCCGGCGCAATTAGCACCGTGTCCCCCCGGTGTTATGCCGCTGCAGGACGAATCCTACGAGTGTCTGGAATTCGAGGGAGATGCTGTGTTGGGCGCATGCATTGCCACGTATCTCCGCAAGAAGTTCCCCGAGAAGAAGCAGGGATTTCTGACCGACGCACGGAAGGAGCTGGTCAACAATGAACGGATCGGCCGGTTGTGCCAGCAAGTGGGGCTGGATACATTCTATGTGATTTCCCGGCACAATGAGACGTCGGTTGCTATCAGAGGCCGGGCCAATATCCAGAAACTCGGTGATATCTTTGAGGCATTCATTGGTGCCCTGTGGTCCGATTGTGGCAATCGATTCCATATTGTCAATGCCTTCGTGACCAGCGTGATGGAAACCTATCTGGATATCGACGAGCTAGTCATGACGGCGACCAATTACAAGGATTTGTTTCAGAAAGTGTGTCAGCGTGAGCTCAAGTGTACGCCCACCTATGATATGATCTCCAACGACCCCAAGAAGAATGAGATTGTCGTTGCAGTCCTGGCAGCAGGAAGGGAAGTGGGGCGAGGAGCGGGAACTACGAGGAAGCGGGCGGAGCAGGAGGCGTGTCGCAAGGCCCTCATGCTTTCCGAGTTTGCACCCGTGCCTTCCGACCACACTTGAACTTCTTCAGGGTCCTGCCATGCTTCTGGAGGACCGACTTGACGCACACGGCAATCGCCCCCTGCTCCTTCGTGCTCCCCTTGCGCGCCTTCAGGGTCTTTCTGACTGATTTAATGCACTTGCAAAACTTTTTGGTTTGGGACGTCATGCTTGTTCAATAATGGGAAGAATATATCCGCATGGAGTATAAATAAACAATGGGCGGTGGACTTCTTCAGCTCGTCGCATATGGTGCACAGGACGCATACATTACAGGAAACCCGCACATCACGTTCTGGAAGGTGATGTACAAGCGTCACACGAACTTTGCCATGGAGGCAATGCGTGTCAACTTCACGGGCGCGCCGGCCTTTGGGCAGCGCGTGGTTGCCGTCGTGAACCGCAACGCTGATCTGATGTACCGCACGTACGTCGAGGTCACGCTGCCTGACACGTCGACGGCTGCCAACGGCTCCCCGGTTCTCTGGACGCAGGGCGGTCTCCGTCGTCTCGGGTACCTCATGATCCAGCAGGTGGAGCTGGAGATTGGCGGTCAGGTCATGGACCGTCAGTACGGTGAGTGGATGTTCCTCTGGGAGACGCTGTCCTCGTCGTTTGACCAGAGTTTCCGCCTCGATGCCATGGTGGGCGGCGACCAGGGCGGTGCCATGTCGACGCTCGCCTCGTGCCAGGGCCGCCCGACGGTGCTCTACATCCCGCTCAACTTCTGGTTCTGCCGCAACCCGGGTCTGGCCCTGCCGCTCATTGCCCTCCAGTACCACGAGGTGCACATCAACCTGATCTTCAAGAAGGAGATTGACCTGGTCCAGGGCACTGCGGGCACTGCCGGTTCCATCGCCGCGGCCGCTGCTGCCCTGCCGGACCCCAAGGAGGCTGCCATCTACATTGACTACATCTACCTGGACACGGACGAGCGCCGCCGCTTTGCCCAGCAGTCGCACGAGTACCTGATCGACCAGCTCCAGTACTCCCTGCAGCAGACGCTGACGACGCCCAATGCCCGCATCGACCTCACGCTGAACCACCCGGTCAAGGAGCTGGTGTGGGTCTTCCAGGATGCGCGCAAGACGGACTGCGGCAGCACCCTCTCGGTGGCCCAGGGATTCACCCAGCCCTTCTCGTACGACGACATTGTGGACCGCTGCCGCATCCAGATCAACGGCCAGGACCGTTTCGACGAGCGCTACGGAGACTACTTCTGGAAGGTCCAGCCGTACCAGCACCACACGGGCGGCGCCTTCCTGCCCACTCGCTCGGCGATGGCGGGTTCGGCTGGCGCGATCCAGACGACAGCCGTCACGGGCGGCTCTGGCGTTGTTACGATCGTCAATGGTGTTCTGACGTTCGTGAGCACGATTGCGCTGGGCGGTGCCGGTGTCATCGCAGACAACTCGGTCATCACGAGCCCCACACCGGGCCTGATCCCCGCCGGCCTGACGGTCGTTGCCAACGGCACGGGCACGGGCAAGGCCAACGCAGGCGACACGTACATCTTGAGCCAGCCGGTGACCATCACGATTCCCAGCGTGACACTCACCTTCACGCCCCCGAACGTGACCTTCTCGCCGGCCTTCAACCCGATCAACGTGTACTCGTTTGCTCTCCGCCCCGAGGAGCACCAGCCGAGCGGCACTTGTAACTTCTCGCGCATCGACACGGCCACTCTCGTGTTTGACAGCAAGACGACGGGCGGTGCAGGAACCTTCCCCAACAAGGCGTACCCGTACAACTTCCGCATGTATGCCGTGAACTACAACATCTTCCGCGTCATGAGCGGCATGGGCGGTCTCGCGTACAGCAACTAAATGCTCAAGGTCCTCGCACACTATACAGAAGAAGACGTGAAAAGTATGACTATTGCACAAATCCACACATTGCTGAAACGCCATCAGTCGGTGATTGACGCACTGGATGAGAAACATGTGGGTCTCGTTCTCACAGAACCTGTGTATTTGGCTTGCATTGCCCGATGCCCAGAGTTTGCTGCATCATAATCGGCGCCGGCTGGTCGCGTCCAGGGCACTTTGCGTGATCGTGACCTAGAATGTGTCCCATCTCGTGGCTGACAACGTACTGCCGATAATTCTCAAGGTCCAGTTTGCTCTTGGGTGCCCCGTGCATCCAGCGGCTGGCGTTCAAATACATGCGGTGCCCTCCCAGTTCCGCACACGACAACGTGCCATCCTTGCAAATCCTGTGGATCGTCTCCGGCGTTGATAACCGGATTGTGACCTTGGGATTCTGTTTGACTTCCGTAAACGTATATCCCTTCCCCGCCCATCCGTCCGGATCTGCGAGGTAGACTGCCAACTCAAACGCAAACGTCTCCAGTGGAACCTTGACATCAGGGTCGACTCGAACCGTATAACGGATATTCATTACCTCTTCTCATGTAAAAAATTGGGGTTGAGGTTTGGTTGTTGTCTTGCTTACGCCATGTCTACATCGCCGTCGTCGTCCACGATGGGACCGTCGTCCGGAAACGAGTCCATCAGCGCATTCATGATCGCGACCTTGCGCTTGTTGGTAATGTCATGGAGCTCTAGGATACAGGACATCCATGTATCGTCCCGCCACATGAGCTCCAGGTGAATTGCCGAGTTGGAATCCTCCATGTGAATCAGCCACATGTTGTGAGAGTCCCGCTCCACCCTTGCAGTGAGCGTCTCGTTCAGCGTGAAGAGGACATTGTTTGCGATATTTTCGAGAAATTCAGTGTTGGCCATGGTATTCGATTGCTGTTCTTGTTGTTTGTTGTCCAAGTTTCCGTTTTATTTCCGGGTTGTACGACGGCGCTTGGTTTGCTTGCGGCGTGACTTGCGTGTCTTCTTCCTGCCGGCAATCCGAATAGGGGGCGGACGATTCGGAAGGAGAGCACGGGGAGGTACTTCGCCAAAAGGGGGCGGGCGGTAATTGTCTGCCAGAATTTCCAGTGCAATCTTTGTCAAACGCATCGCCTGTGCGGGGTTTTCTGACTTGATTCTTTCTGCCACTTGAACCTGGTGCCCCGCTCCTTCCCGACCACGAAACAAATCCGGCTTTTCACGAAGAAGTTCTTGCAAATCACTCAACACATTGTCCGCAACTGTGTCTGCTTGGAGGTGATTCCTCATCAGCTGGATCCGCCGGTAGATGGGGATAGGAACTGCCATTTGTGTTTCCTCAAGTTTAAAAACCGGATTTGTGGCTGGCTAAAACGGACGTACTCCAATCTAGATAGTAGGTGATTAATGTCCTCTTTCCGCCTCACTGTTTGGAACTTTCTCGAGAACCTTGCGTCAAATCCTCATCTGCTGGAAGAGACGAATCATAAGAATACAAAGAAGATCCTCAATGCCTACTGTGGAAAGGGTCAAGGTCTTGGGAACAAGTGTAATGACCACGAAGCATGCTTTGCGGTTCAGTGCGAGTCGAATGGATGGACGCTGAAACGCGAAGATTCACGCAACGGAATCTTCTATGCCTACCAGGTTCACGGCCCGCAACGGTCGATCGATTTCCAGCTTGTGTATCTGGTAGATGGTGTCGTCGCAGACTCTGTGAACTTTGATCTCAAACATAGCGAGGAGGACAGTATATTCCTCAACGATGGAACCTTTCTCCGAGACGTGGTCTACCTTGTATCCTTTACGCGGAAGCTTGCTCCCATCAAGGGCCAGCGCAAGTATCCCCGCCAACAGGTTTGCGTTATTGCCCTCGGCCAGGACGTTATGACGGAAAAAGATAGGACTGCGCTCGAGAAGCGGTTTGCTCTCATCAAGCAGCTGAACTCCGTCAAGGAGGATCTCGACCACCTCGTCCTGTATAACCGCAACGCCAATCAGTACTCGTGCAAGAGGTTCACGCCCGAGTTCACGGAGGACTGCCTGCGGAAGACGCAATCATGGATTGTACCATCCGCGTAACCCACAAGGCCGGAACAGCATTTCCCACCTGCTTGATCTGGTCGTCGCGCGACCCCGAGAACACGTGCGTCGCCGGAAACCCCTGGATCTGGGCTGCCTCACGCACCGTCAGACAACGAATGTACTTTTTTCCGTTGGACTTGCGGAGTCCGACGTAGAGACGAGGCTGGAACGTATATGCGCAAATGAGAGTCTTGCACGGGGTCCGGAAGTCCAACACCTCGCTGTGGATAGGAGAGTCGCGCTTGCGGAAGGAGATGAGATCCTCACCGTGCTTCTTCACCATGAACGGATGCGGTGTTCCCGTCGGCTCCGCGTCGTCCGGCACGAGAATGGAGCACTCGTCCGGAATCGGCAGGGATGTCTCAATGGCACCGTCCATGGATTGCTCGATGATCTCCAGCAAACCACGCTTGGGCTCGTCAAAGACAGGAAGGCTGAACTTGATCGACAAGCGGTTGCCAATGATTGCCAACCTCTTGCGCGACTGCGGCACACCTACCTTGCTCATGTCGTACACATTGAAGACGATGGGGTATCCAATCTCTGCAAAGTGCGCCTCAATCACGCTGATTACGCTGCTCTCTCCATCGTCCGTCTTCTTGGTCAGCAGTCCGGCAACGTTCTCGCCCATGATCCACTCGGGACGCGTAAGACTCACCACACGGAGGAACTGGTGGAACATCTTGTTGCGGGGATCCGTCGTGACCTTCTTTCCGGCATTCGAGAATCCCTGGCACGGGAATCCAGCAAACACCATAAAGAGCTGGTTCGCATAGGGAAGGAACTCATCGTCTGGGATCTTGCTAATGTCTCCCTTGACAGACTCGCCCAGCCACTTGCTCTCGGGAAACATAGCCTTGTGCGTTGCGACACACTTGGCGTTGTTCTCGGAGAAGGCGATGACCTTGATGCCAGCCTTCTCCATCCCCACCGTATCTCCTCCCGCACCCGAGAAGAGGCTGATTGCGAGTCGGCCCGTCTCCTGGGATACCGTGGTTGCCGCAGCAGCAACAGCAGTATCCTTCACAACAGTCTCAAGGTGGGTATTGTACTCCTTCTTCTTGTTGAACGTCTCGTCACAATGAGTGCAGGTGTACTTGGGCATCTTTTACGTATATTTTACTACCACAATAGTTTTTCCGTTTTTGGTCGAAAACGGAAACTTGGCTTGCCAAGGACAGGGTGAGTAGGCGCTAACCAATCTCTCTCAACTCCCAACTCTCTCTCTCTCTCTTTCCAATCCAATCCAAGATGCCCCGCCCTTCTTCCACTGCAGCCCGCTCTACCAATCTTCTCAACACGCAGGTCACGTCCCGGCATTTCCATGCCATGGACCACTGGGACGCGAAGTTCCCGCTCATTGCGCAGTTTGTCCGCGCTGTCGTCTTCATCTCCGTCATTACGGACCACATCAAGCAGACGGTCGTGAAGGCGGCCGTGAAGGCGGGCAAGCGCCTTGTCGCAGAGTGCTTTGCAGCATACACGAGCGACCCGTCCATCATCAACATCTTCATCTCCGCCTACGCGCGCAAGGCTGATTCCAGCCAGCGCGAGCAGCTTGCGGACTACATGACCGGCGGTGTCTTCTCCATCAACACGGAGAAGAACGCCATCGAGTGCCGTGACGTTCTTCGTAACATCTTGCGCGTCAACCCGTCTGCGACCATTGTTGTTCACTTCGACGAGTTCGACCACGGGTGCGGCAGCAACCAGCTCGTCAACACGAGCGGACTCTGGGATCTTCTCATGAACAGTCCGAACGTGCGCATCATCGAGTACAGTGCGTCTCCCGAGGAGGGCCTACTTGGCGAGGACGTCAACCGCCGCTGCTGTACGATGCCTGCTCACCCCGACTACCGCGGTGCCCAGTACTACCTACGCGCGGGTCTCGTGACGGAGGCCGAGGCTCCTCTTGGCTTCGACGAGGATGACAACATCAGTGACCTCAGCGACCAGGTGAAGACTATCATCACTGCCGCCAAGACGCAGATGGTCGTTGGCGATATTCGGACTACGCGCCCGCTGGTTATCATTCGGATCACGGATGGGTTCAAGCCGTTCCAGGCTGCCTACTCCGCAGGTCGTATCCCGTTCCTCGATTATGACGCGGATGATCTGGATGCGGTGCCGGTTGATGTGCGCTTCGTTGCGTCCACAAGTGCTGGAACTCACCAGATCCAGTGGGACAGTTATGACTTCTGGAAGCGCGAGATGACTGTTGCTCGCCGTGCGAAGTCAATCGTTGTTGTCTTCATCGACCAGGTGTGCACTCGCTCGACGGACTGGTTCTGCCACCCGTTCCTCTATGCGTACCACGATTACCACGACAAGTCTGCGATCAACACGATCATCCAGGCGAGTCTGCGCGCTTCCTACTACATCGGTAAGAAGAACGACCGCGGCGAGTCCGTCTATGGAATGGAGGACCACCCGATCCAGCTGTTTGCGGATATTGATATTGTCCGCTACGTTGCGGGCGAGATCTCGCTCGACGAGGTGAACCGCCGCGTTTCGTCTCGTGCGGGCGTCCAGCGGGCGGATCCGACGGAGTGGGGTCGTCCCATTCGCGTTCAGCTGCGCCCTGAGCAGGTGGTGCTTCCGTGCTTCACGACGCAGTTGCGGTCAGGCGACAGCGGCGTGCAGCAGCGCGCGATGATTAAGCAGATTCTTCTTGCAGCGGATGGACTTGATAATATGCAGCGCGAGATTCTTGCTGGTCGTAACCTTGCGACGAAACGAACCTACCGGGCGAATAACTTGACTGGCGGCATTCACCACGTCCACGATCGGTGGTCGTCTGGTCGCTCTAGCAAGCCCGGCGGTGGTATCCCGAGCGACTGGATGTTTGATCAGCGCCACTCGCTCTTCTGGATTGATATTGCGCAGGAAAACACGAACGGTATTCCGGCGGGAACGGTCTACATTACGTACGGTCTCGTCTCTGATGATGACGGCGAGACGTACACTCACCATCTGCGGAATGGTCCGGGCGGTCGCAGTCTGTCTATCTTTGGTCTCCCGCGCTAGGCGCTAGAGACTCGTCCAGGTCAAGACGAAAAAAACTCACCAACAATTTTTCAATTCGGTAGTTCCTCTTTTTCAACTTTGATGCTCTAGTACAATGTTCGAGGAGTGTAAGGTTGAGTTGCTGGAAACGTTTGGTGATGACTTGACAGTTGTGAATGCAGCCCGTGTCTCCTTGGGGAAGCACGTGGACGAGTTCACCGAGAAGGATGGAAAGCTCATCAAGTATCTTGCGGATCACGAGCACACGTCGCCGTTCTTCCACCCGCAGGCACGGTTCCGGCTGAAGATGCCCATCTGGATGGCGCGGGAGTGGTTCCGCCACACGATCGGGTTTGCTCGTAATGAGGTCAGTCGCCGCTATGTGGACGATGAGCCTACGTTTCACATTCCCCAGTTCCGCACCCGGGCTCCTGGCAAGAAGCAGGGCAGCAATGACGATGTCCACCCGGAAGCTGACCACGTGACTCTCCACATGACGCAGCACTGCCGCAATGCCGTCATCAACTACAACTATCTTTTGGAGAAGAACGTTCCGCCTGAGCAGGCACGGATGGTTCTTCCGCAGAATATGATGACGGAGTTTATTGAGACCGGGTCCATTGCTGCGTATGCCCGGCTGTGTCACCTCCGTCTTGGACCGGATGCCCAGAAGGAGATCCGTGAAGTTGCTGCAGCAGTCTCTGAAGAATTGAAAAAGAAGTTCCCGGTAAGTTGGGAAGCATTGTCTAGTTAGTAAATAAATGTCCATCTACGTTGTCGTTGTTCGATCTGATTTGGGCAATGACCCCGAGGGAGGCGGGTTGATCCCGACTGCTTTCAACACCTTCGAGGAGGCGAAGAAGGAGGCACTCAAGCTGTTCAAGGAGGAGATGGGCGAAGATGACAGCGTGGTAGATGCCAAGGAATCAGAGGACAGCGATCTGACCGAGCTGTATATTGAAAAGGGAAACAACATCTATATCCACCGACTCAAGGTTCCATCACTGCCTGCCGCTGCTGCCGCTGGAAGACGGCGCAAGACCCGCAAAACTCGTCGTTCACGCTAAATCAGAATCTGCAGTATGCCAGGTTTTTCCATGGAGGACGAACGAGTGGACGCGCGCCATTGCCCATCCGTGCTCCGTGGCTCCCGGCCGGTGACCTGTGCGCCACGCAGCCATACCGCGATTGTACACCTTCTTCAACACAGAGAGCGACACGCCTGTCGCCTTGGCAATCTCGGGCAAACTCGTGCTGCCAGGATACTTCTTGTGAAACCGCGATGAGTAGGAGGATGTGTGATGCTGTGCACCCACATCCGTCTTGAACGGCTTGTAGGCTTTCGGATCCTTCCATGACATTTTTGCTCTTCTCGTAATCTCCTTCCGCCGCTGACTCTTGCGTCTCGTCGAGAGACCGCGGTAGTACTTCTTCGGCCACAGCATTGTATAGTGTGTACGAAATCCGGATTTTGGAGCGGGCCCCGGCAGCTGGGATCCGTCGGACTCGTCGTCGGACTCGTCGTCGTTCCGCGAAACCTCGCAGACAC
>Ga0208105_1000087_pt1 | contig 43599 bp, 40 predicted proteins | sample CryBogCBE16Jul07_FD_184574 | JGI IMG/M metagenome (GOLD analysis project Ga0208105, IMG submission 184574) | Freshwater microbial communities from Crystal Bog, Wisconsin, USA - CBE16Jul07 (SPAdes) | ecosystem: Environmental > Aquatic > Freshwater > Lake | place: Crystal Bog, Wisconsin, USA... | reverse complement strand
CACACTGCATTTTGTCGGGGCGCTGCCACCGGCAGACTATGAAGCCTCGACGATTTCTGGGGATCTTTCGACGTGCACAGGCCGAAAGGGCGCGCGGGATGACCATAACCCGTCCAGTCGCCTTGCCTTCCGGGAAGGTGCCGCCACGGGCAGGGTCCGACTCACCACAAAGAGCGGTGATATTCGCTTGTGTAATCGCTGAGCGAGGATTCTTCTCGTTGCCTAGAATCCCTACCGCCCGGTCAGCGGTAGGACGATTCTGATGGCACAAAATGCGAAAGTGATCGACACATTTGCGTGGCGCCTGCTCGCTTGGTTCGATGAGCACGGGCGCCACGACCTGCCGTGGCAAGTGGATCGGTCGCCGTACCGCGTCTGGGTGTCGGAGGTGATGCTTCAGCAAACGCAAGTCGCGACGGTTATTCCGTACTTCGAGCGGTTCATGGCGCGATTCCCGACGATCGCCGCGTTGGCGACGGCGCCGCAAGACGACGTTCTGCACCATTGGTCAGGCTTGGGTTATTACGCCCGAGCCCGAAACTTACAGCGAGCAGCGCAGCGGGTTATGTCGGACTTCGGCGGCGACTTGCCGACGGAGCTCCATGCACTGCAATCATTGCCTGGCATTGGCCGCTCGACCGCGGGAGCGATCCTGGCGCAAGCACTCAACCAGCGGCACCCGATTCTGGACGGTAACGTCCGACGGGTGTTGACGAGATGGGCTGGCGTTGACGGATTTCCGGGCGATTCGGCAGTCGCGGCGCGGCTGTGGGAATTGAGCGATACGCTGACGCCGGAAGAGCGCGCCTGCGATTACACACAAGCCATCATGGATTTGGGCGCTACGTGTTGTACGCGCAGCCGTCCAAGCTGCGGTCGCTGCCCGGTAAGTTCGGACTGCGTCGCCAATCGTGAGGGCCGGCAGTCCTTGTTGCCGCAGGCGCGGGCTACCAAGACGCGACCGACGCGCACCGTGCATTGGCTTATCGTTCAGTCTGATGGCGCCGTTTTGCTCGCCCGTCGGCCGGCGCGCGGAATTTGGGGTGGCTTATACAGTTTTCCGGAAGCGGGCGACGCGCACGCGTTGCGCCAAGTCCTTGATGGACGTGCCGTCCCCGCGAGGCACGACCCTGTGCCTCTGCCGATCATCCGGCACGCCTTTTCCCACTTTGAATTGGTCATTCATCCCTGGCTTTGTGTGACCGAGAGGTTCATGGAGCAACCGGATGAGACGTGGTACAACATGGCGCAACCGGCTGTCTTGGGGCTTGCCGCGCCGGTCACGGCGTTGATCGAACGATTGCGGCACGACGGGGCTGAAGCACGGATCTGAAAGGGGAGTAGACGATGACGCGATTGGTGCAATGCGTGGTGCTGGGCCGGGAAGCAGAAGGCTTGACGTATGCGCCGTACCCAGGTGATTTGGGCGCGCGTATTTATCGGGAGGTCTCCCAAGAAGGATGGCAGCGGTGGGTGAATCATCAAACCATGCTCATCAATGAGTATCGACTGACGCCCATCGATCCAAAGCACCGACAGTTCCTCGTCGCCGAGATGCAGAAATTCTTGTTCGGGGAAGGGGCGTCGCGACCGGAGGGCTTCGTTCCGCCGGCGCCATGACGGTGGCCTAGAAGCGGCTTACGCTGCGATGGGCGTTGCCGCGCCGCCCGCCTATACTCAGGCGATGGCGTGAACTGTAGAAATACCATACTGAAGCAGGGGACTGAATCGTGAGCCAGAAAACCAACCGGATCGCTCCAACGTTGCGGCCACTTTTTGTTGCAACGTCCGCTATTCTTGCCGGGCACGTCGCAGGAGCGCAGCAGGCGCCCGCGGCGCCTAGCGCGGGAACGCTGGACGAAGTGATTGTGACGTCGCAAAAACGCGAGGAAAACATACAGTCTGTCCCTATCAGCATCGAAGCCATTGATTCCAAAAAGCTCGCCGATCTTCAGGTCGCCAGCTTTGACGATTACGCCCGTTATTTGCCGAGTTTGTCCGTGCAGTCGTACGGTCCGGGGCAGGCGCAGTTGTATGTCCGTGGCGTGACCAACGGCGGCGACGGCATTCACGTCGGCTCGCAGCCGTTGGTGGGTGTCTATCTGGACGAAATGCCGGTCACGACGATCGCTAACAATCTCGACGTCCATGTTTACGACATGGCGCGCGTGGAGGAGCTCTCCGGGCCGCAAGGCACCTTATTCGGTGCCAGTTCGATGGCCGGCACGATGCGATTGATCACCAACAAGCCGGATCCGACTCACTTCGAAGCCGGATACGACGTGACCGGCGAAACCTTCACGAAGGGCGGTCAAGGCGGGAAGTTGGAAGGCTTCGCCAATTTCCCTATCAGCGACAAGGCTGCCATCCGTTTGGTGGGCTGGACAGAGCGCGACGGTGGATTTATCAACATCGTCCGCAGTTCGCCGCAGTACTACGTGATGCCGGGCGACGCCTCCAATCCCTCCTACGTAGTCGGATCCAATCCGACGCTTTATAACGGCGGGCCGAATACCCTCGGGATTGGGTATCGGCGCGATAACGCCAATATGGTGCAGAAAAATTCCAACCCGACGAACACGTCGGGTGGCCGTGCCGCCTTGAAATTCGATTTCGCCGACCACTGGACGGCGACGGCGACGGTCATGACGCAGGATCAGACGGCGTACGGTCAGTGGGCCTACACGCCCGAAGCCGTTACGGTGACCCCGACCATCAACGGGGCGCCGGGGCCGTCGATGACGCTCGGCGGTACGGGTGATTTGAATACCGTGCGGTACACCCCGGACATCAATACCGACCGCTGGACCATGGGCACGCTCGTGGTTGAGGGTAAGGTCGCTGATCTGGATCTGACGTATGCGGGCGGGTACATCAAGCGGCACGAGTTCCAACAGAGCGACTACTCGGATTACTCGTTCTTTTACGATGTCGCGTATGCCTATAACCCGGCGTACTACGCCGACAACTTCCATAACAAAGCCGGTTACGACTTGCCCGGGCAGTATTACACTGGCTTTAACGATTTCACGAAGCAATCGCACGAGATTCGCTTGGCCACGCCGACCAGTTGGCGTTTGCATGGCGTAGTCGGCGCGTTCTTCGAACGCCAGACAGACCAGATGCAGTACAACTACATCATTCCGGGGCTGGCGCCCTCCCAGTCGGTGGACGGGCAGGCCAATACGGTTTGGTATGAGCGAGCCATGCGTGTTGACAAGGACTCGGCGCTGTTTGGCGACTTTACCTATGACTTGACGGCGAAGTGGGCGCTCACGGGCGGTATTCGTCTCTATCATTACGATAATACGGTGGACGGCTTTGCCGGTTTTGGCGCGACGTTCCCCTCTGCATCAAGCCAATACACAGGCGAGAACATTTGCTTCACGCCGATCGACCCTACGAATCCGTTGCTGCCTTGCAAAGATTTGTTGAATCGCGCGACGAAGTCCGGTGAGACGCACCGCGTCAATGTGACCTATAAGTTCGATGACGACCGCATGGCGTATGCGACGGTATCGACCGGATTCCGTCCCGGTGGCGTCAATCGGCTATTGTCCGTGCCGCCCTACAATCCCGATTATCTGACCAACTTTGAGCTCGGTACGAAGACCACCTGGTTGGAACACCGGCTGCGCGTCAATGCAGCGCTCTTTCTCGAGCGTTGGAAGGATGCCCAGTTTGCCTATCCTGGCCCGAACGGCGTCAATGTCGTGATCAATGCTGGGCGAGCGCAGATTAAGGGCTTGGAGGGCGAAGTCCACTACAAAGTCAGTCAGGGCCTGACCGTGAGCTCATCGTTCACATTGCTCGACAGTGAGCTCTTAACGAACGTCTGCCATTACCCGAGCCCAAGCTTCACCTGCACTGAGCCGTCATTGACCGGCAAAGACAACTCGGTGTTCGCGCCTGCCGGTTCCCGGCTGCCGGTCTCGTCCAAGTTTAAGGGCAACGCGATCGCGCGTTACGAATGGAGCGGAGGCGAATATCGCTTCCACTCACAGGTTGCCGGTGTCTACCAAACGGACGCACTCTCGTCGCTCAAGACCGCGGATGAGGCGGTTGTCGGGAAGCAGCCTGCCTATGGCACCGTCGATTTTGCCTTAGGTGCAGCAAAGGATAGCTGGTCGACGGAGTTGTTCGTCAGCAACCTGTTTGATTCGCGTGGGCAGGCGCTGCGTTACACCAGTTGCGCGCCGTCGGTCTGCAAGCTCGTCAACGTGATTCCAACGCGGCCTCGGTTGATTGGCTTGAATTTCAGCCAGCGGTTCTGATGCGGATACAGCGCAGAAACGGATTTCTGCGCGCTTTCACCGGGCGTTCATAACCGATACTGACAATGGGAATTGGGCGCTCACCGCGCCCATGATCCATTTAGGGGTCGGTATGAAATCGCTTGCCGCGAGCCGTCGCGTTCGCAGTGCGTTGGTTTGGAGCGTCGCTACCCTGTCCGGTGCGGCCGGCTTGGGCTATGAGATGGTTTGGACTCGCCTGCTCGGTGTCGCGCTCGGTACTGAGATGTTGGCTGTCCTTGGTGCCATTGCGGGGCTCTTTGTCGGCCTCGCCGTAGGTGGGTGGTGGTTGGACGGCGTCGTGCGTAGAGCCGCTCGGCCGGGCCGTTTGTATGCCTTGCTAGAGGCAACCATCGCGATTTGGGGATTGGTGTGTACGTTTCTACTGCCGGCGGTGGCTGATTGGCTGCCACCGCGACTCGGTTCTACGCCCGCGCCCGGTCTCGTTTGGGTCGTCTCTTTTGCGCTGCCGTCTCTTTTGTTACTTCCCGCGACCGTCGCGATGGGGGGCACCCTCGCCGCACTAGACCGTTGGATACGGTGTGTATCCGCCTCCGAGCGGATTGTGGCCGGCGCCTATGCCGCCAATACGTTGGGTGCCGTGGCGGGGACTTTACTTACCGTAACGTGGAGTTTTGGCGCCCTTGGATTGAAAGGCACTCTGGTCGCGCTCGCATTATTGAATGGAATCGCGGCAGTGGCAGCTTGGTGGCTCGATCGCGAGACGGCGCCCGCTGCCGAGGTGGGGCGCGTATCGATGTCGGGAAATGGCCGGCTGTTGACGTCCCTCGGTATCACTGGGGTACTTGGCATCGCCGTTGAAGTGATCGTGGTGCGGATCGCCTCACAATTTTTGTCCGACACGATCTATACCTTCGCGGCGTTACTCGCCGCTTACCTGCTTGGATCCGCTGCCGGTGCGGCAATTCGTCAGCGCTTCACCACCCCGGCTAGCGAGTCGACCCGCACCGTGCTGTTGGTGGCGAATGCGGCCATCGTCCTTGCCACCCTGTGCGCGCTGCCGATGATCGCTCGGTGGGCGCAGACCGAGTCAATCACCGATCGCATCGGTGAACTGATGATCGCCGGCCTCATTTTTCTACCGTCAGCGCTGGCGATGGGTGCGCTGTTTGCCGATCTTTTGGAGGAATACGGGCGAATCAACGGCAGCGTCGGGCGCGCCAGCGCCGTCAATGCGTTAGGGGCCGCGCTTGCGCCTGCGCTTGCGGCTACGGTCTTGATTCCAGGGGTTGGAGCCATGAGTGCGTTAGCGGTCGTGGGGACCGCGTACGTCGCACTGCTGCCCATCCGTCGCCAATCGTTTGCCTGGGCGGCAGGGCCCGTGGTGATGGGGGCCTTTCTGATTTTCAAACCATTGCCGCTGCCTATAGGTCTGCCGACTGGCGCTCGTCAGGTTGCTAGTATCGAGGGTCCGATGGTGGCAGCGTCCGTCGTTGATGATGCCCTGGGCGCGCGCTACCTGGAGGTCAATGGACACTTTCGGATGGGGGGGACGCGTTCGGAGCGATCCGATTTTCGTCAAGCCTGGCTGCCTCTCTTGTTACATCCTCACCCAAAGGACGTGCTCTATATCGGCGTGGGAACCGGTGCCACTCTGTCGGGTGCCCTGCTGTATCCAGACCTCAGGGTGACGGGCGTCGAAATATCCGAAGAGACAATCGCTTTATTGCCGTACTTCGCAGTGCCGGGTCGACCCGACCCCACACCGTCCATCGTCAACGCCGATGGCCGGCGTTACCTTGCGGCGCAGACCAATCGGTACGACGTCGTCGTGGCAGACAATTTTCATCCCGCCCTTGAGGGGAGTGGGTCGCTTTACGCAGTAGAGCACTTTGAATCGGTTCGACGACGCCTTCGAGCCGGCGGCCTCTTTTGCCAATGGCTGCCGCTTTACCAGTTAGACGAGCAATCGCTTAGGGACATTGCCCGAAGTTTTCTGGTTGTATTCCCCGACGCTTCGGTTTGGCTCGCGCACTACAGTGTACGCATGCCTATGTTGGCGTTGTGTGGCACAGAAAAAGGTGCTGGCATTTCCTTGGCGGGCCTAGGGGACCGTTTGGGGGCGCCGTCGCTACGCGAGCGTGTGCAACGCCTCGAGTTCGCGACGCCGATGGCGGTGGCGGGTGCCTATCTGGGAGGACCTGCGACCTTGTCTGCTTATGTGGGCAATGGAGCCGTGAATAGCGATGATCATCCGGTGGTCGCCTTGAATGGTCACCGAAACGTTCGAGCTATGGCGGAGCCGCCGGAGACCTTGCTGCTGTCGGTTCTCCGCCACCTGCGGTCATCACCCGCAGTGCTCAACGTGGATGCCGTCACTCGGCCGCGTCTCGAGGCGTATTGGCGAGCCCGCGACCGGTTTATCACAGCCGGTGCGACGCTAAGCGGCGAGCCACGGGGTCGGGCGCTCATCGATGCGGCGTCGCCCGGCCTGCTGGCCGCGATTCGGGAGAGTGGTGAGTTTGAGCCGGCATACCAACCACTGTTGGCGATGGCGCAGGCTCTACAAAACGACGATCCCGCTGGCGCTCGCAAACTGCTCGAAGCGATCGATCAAGCGGCGCCACAGCGCGACGAGGCTCGACAATTGCTGGCGCGAATGCCCCATTGAACCGCGCGGTTACGGGGAGAATCGAATTCGGTAGCCCCAGCAGTCGAGTTGATGCGGCATTGCATTAAACGCAACTGTCAGGCGCCGTGCGCCTGGATTTACCGGTACCTCGTGGTACAGGTAACTTGGGAACAACACCATGTCGCCTGGATTGGCTTCTGGTAACAGGTATTTGCCTGCGTTGTATGGGCCCATTTGTGCGCTTCGCGTATGGTGACGGAAGCTAAAGTCAAATCCACCCGGCGGGCGTATAAAAACCGTCCGGCATCGGGGGTCGGACGGAGTTAGGTAGACCACGCCAGACGCGAATGAATTCGCGTGAGAATGCATGACTTGGCTGCCGCCAGGTTCCAGCACATTCGTCCACATTTCCTTCACGTTCCAGTCGAGTCGTTCGCCGAAGAGTAGATGGCCGAAATCCACGAGCTTGGGCGTCAGTAGCGTGGTGAGCCGACTGAACAGGCGATCGCCTCGAGGGTCCGCCACGTCGGTGTGAAACAACGCTGCCGACCGTAGGTTCTGCTCCACCGACGCGCCCTCTATCGACGCGCACAGCTCGGCGACGAGATCCGGCGGAACGAGGCCGGGGCTGCGCAGCAAAGGGATCGGGAATAGCGGTTCAACGTGATCCATGACGCGGCCTTCTGACTGAATTCCCGTCAGTGTCACGGTTGCACGTTACAGATCCGTTTAGGAGTGCGGAGGGGTCTCCGCCTCCGCGTCATTCAGCAACGTCAACGCTTGCTCGACGAACTCAAAGCACTCATCGATTTCGCCGCTACCGCCCTCACCACGACCTTGCCGAATAAGGCTTTGCGCGTCCAAACGGCGTTGCTCGCCGGCCGGGCGTCGCGCAGCGACGGCCTCGGCGGCGTCGGCCGCTTGCCAACAGTCGGCGGTGGTGGGCTCCTCAGTCGCTGCTGCGCTCGATACCCAGAGGGCCAAGCCCAACCCTATGACGGACAGTCCACGGGTCATACCTTTCCTCGCCGCAACGAAAAACCCGCCGGTGAGGACTCACCGGCGGGCTGATTTATTACCCTCAAAAGCGGCGGCCGCTAGGACCGCCGCCGCATGGGGTCTCTCGATTAGTCTTCGAGATCGCCGCCGAGCGATGCCGCGAGAGCGGCATTCTTTTCGACGAGCAGCGCCGGCGAGCCGACCGGGCGGACGAAAATCGGGTTCGTGTAGAACCAGAGGTTCGACCAAGACTGGACGTCGTACGTCACGACCTTCTGACCCGAGACCACGCCCAAGTGGGCCGGGCACGCCGCGTCCGTGCAGGCGACTGTTGCGTTATTGAGGTCGAGGAGGGGGTTGCCCGCCACGTCCGACACGTTCGGCGTGCCGTTCGGGATGTTGGTGCCGCGCGCACGAACGTACATCGGCTGGGTGCCCATCGTGTACGTGCGGGTGAACGTCACCTGGTACGCGCCATTCGCCAACGCCTTCTTCGTCATCGACGTCACCGGAACCTGCGTGACCGCCGTGTTCAGGTTATAGACGAGCGCCGCGCCCGCCACGCCGCCGACCGGCACTGTGCCGTTGGCGTCCGTGCCGTAGTGCGGATCCGTCGGAGCGATGACACCCGTGATCGGGCTCGAGATCAGGTCCACGTGGTCCAGATCCGGCGCGTTCAGCGGCTGCGACAGGCCAACCTGCGCGAGCAGCGGGTTCGCGAAGGTGTACGGGCTGTTGTTGTGCTTCGGCACGGTCACCGTCATCTGCACGGTGATCTTCTCACCCGGCTTCGCGACGAGCGTCTCGCCCATGCCGACCCAGTCGGTCGACGCGGTCTTGGCACGGAAGGTCAAGTCGTTGCCGACGAGATCGCCCATCACCGAGTACGAGTGGCCCTTACGCATTTCACGAACGACCGCCTTCGAAGTGAAGCCGACCTTGTTCGTCACGTACAGCTTCGAGTACTCGCCCGGCATGAAGTCCGAGTTCGTCTTCGGGTCGCCGGCGCCGAAGGCGCCGCGGGTGTGCCAGTCGGAGGAGATGAACATGAACGTGTTGCGGCCTTCCGCCAACATGCCGTCCCAGAGGCCGCCGACCTTGGCGTGATAGATGCCGGTCATACCGTAGGTGCCGCCGCCGACCGCGCCCGAGCCGTACGAGCCCGAGCCGCCCGTGACGCCGCCCTGTGCCGCGTGTCCCGGGGACTCGATGCCGAAAGCCACGGTTGGCGCAGTGTTATTGAAGTCACGGAAGTGGTTAATGTTGTAGCCGGAATTGCCGGCGGGGTTGAACGCACCCTGACGCTCAGAGTGCGTCGGAATTGCGTAGGAGTGCGTCGGGTAGTTCGCCTGCAGCCATGCGACCGCAGCCAAGGCCTTCGCGTGGCCGGCAGTGCCCGACGGCGACGCGCCGGTGACCGGATCCTTCTGCGCGCCAGCCCAGATCGACGCGCCGGCCGCATTGACGGGGCCGATCAAGTCGAGGTCCTGACGGTCGAATCGGAATTCGAACTCCGAAATGGCGTTCGCGTTGCCGACCTTCGCCTTGAGCGGCGTCTGACCCTTCACGATCGCGACGTCGGTGTGCTCGTGGCCCGGAACGACCCACTCGAGGCCGTCGATAAGCACTTTTTGATACTTGGCGCTACGATCGACGATCATCGGATACTCGATATCCTGCTGCGCCTGCCAGTGCCACATCGACGCGCCGGTGCCGGTGCCCGACGGGGTGCCCTTCAGCTGCGAGATGACAACGCTGCCCGGGCCGCCGTACACGCCGTCAAAGTTGATCGCCTGACCGAGCGTCTGGCTCCAGTACTGGACGGGCGACGGAACGGCGTTGCTCGCGCCGGCGCCTGGGTTGGTGTCGTCAAAACGGCAGTCACGATTGCCGTTGCCACCGTGGTTGCCGAGCGTGAACCAATCGAGGTTGAAATTCGTCGCGCCGTTCGTGGCGAGGCCCGAACCCACCGCGCGATCGAGCGAGCGTGCGGCCGAGACCGAACCGTCTTGGCAGATGTTGTGGTTATGCATGTCGCCCGCGACATACGGATTGGTCGTCGGAGCGGGCGTCGCGGCAACCGCCGCGCCGGCCGTTAGAGCAGCGCCAAGAATGAGCGCTGTCTTGGTAGTAATCGAGTTCACGTAGAGTCTCCCTGGAGGATCGTGTAAGAAGAATTCGCGTTTCGTAAGAACGCCGTAAGAAAACACAAGCAAAATGTAAGAAACGTAGCAATGACATCAAGCTAGGCCATCCCAGCTGCACCGACCGAACGGCGCCCGATTGCGCAGAAGGATCGCTGTACTCACGTATCGGTATCGCCACTCAGTACACCGACGATCGGTGACACCTCAGTGATGAGTGGGTGAAAGATTTTTTGTTCTTCTGTGACGTAAACGCAGTGACAACGGCAACGCCTGTAATCAATCATTAGATTTCCGACAGAAAATCGTCATCAAGTTTGCCTACATTCCTTGGCTCTATCCCGGCGCCTCGGTAATCCCATGCAAGACCCCACACGGCTTACGCCGCCCAAGCGGAGTGCACTGCTGCATCTCTTGCAAGAGCCCCTTGTGCAATTTGTTCTGATTGGTTCGGTGCTGTTCGCCATTGACGCGTGGCTCCATCCGCCGGCCAAAGAAAGTCGGACGATTGTTGTCACAAAGCAGATGCGCAACTCAATCATCGAGACGTACGACGAAGATCACGCGCGCAAGCCCACGGATGCCGAACTAAAGGCGACCATCGATAACTGGGTAGGCGAAGAGATCCTGTATCGCGAAGGACGATTGCTTGGTCTCGACCAAGGAGACCCGACCATCCGCGATCGCATTGTCTACAAGCTCAAGGTCATGCTCACCGACGAAGCCAAAGCGCGCGAGCCAACCCCAGCCGAAATTCAAGCGTGGTTCGAGACAAACCATGTCCGCTACGATGAGCCGGATCGCGTGACTTTTTTGGCGACCGCGCCGGTGAGTGAAGATGTCGCTCGTCAGGAATTCGCAGCGGTAAAGGCCCAGAAAGAAACGGCGGAATTACAGGAACAAGCGCGATTGTTCTTAGATCGTCCGCGCAGTGCGATTGCGCCAGTATTTGGTGAGGGATTCGCGAAAGCGCTTGAAGAATCCCCTATAGGGCAGTGGAAGCTCATCCAATCAACTGCGGGATGGCACCTGGTTCGAGTCGATGGACGTAAAGCCGGGAAGCTGGCAGCGCTGGACGACGTGCGATCAGATGCGATCAAAACCTGGCAGTCTGAGCAGACACTCAAGTCGACGTTAGATGCGATGAGCCGCCTGAAGTCTCGATATACCGTTCGGTACGAACCGTGATTGTTCGCCGACCGCTCATGCGTTTGGTCACGCTATTGATGGGCGTGTTTCTCGCCATCGCCGCGTCAGCCCACGAAGCCGCGATGGGCGTTATTGAGTTTCGTGAAGTGCGGCCTGGAGCGTATCTCGCCAGTTGGCAAAAAGAGCCGGTGATTGGTGGCGAACGGGTTCGGTTTTTAGTACCCAAGCACTGTATTTTGCGAATGCCGCAGTTGTACTGCGGTGCGCAAGGCCTCGTCGGAACCATCGGTATCGAAAACCTTGGGGTGGATATTTCTGCCGTCTTACTGCGTGTGACGCCTATTCATGGCGAAACCAAAAGCTATACGCTGACGACTGCCACCCCAAGCACGACGATCGTTGCGGCGGGTGCCCCAACGTGGGCGACTTGGATCCAGTTGGCAAAGACCTACGTTAACTACGGCATCGATCACATTCTGCTCGGCGTTGATCACTTGTTATTTGTGCTGGGATTGGTCTGGCTCGTGCGGGGCGGATGGACTCTGGTAAAGACCATTACGGCATTTACCATTGGCCACAGCCTCTCGCTGGCCGCGGCTGCATTCGGTTGGATTGGAATCCCGGAACGTCCACTGAATGCCTGTATCGCTCTTAGTATCGTTTTTGTCGGTGTCGAAATTTTGCGGGAACGGGAGGGGCGTCCGGGTATCGGTGCTCGCTTCCCGTGGGCTGTCGCGGGTGGGTTTGGTCTCGTGCATGGGATCGGGTTTGCGACGGCTTTGGCGGGAATTGGTTTGGAGCGATCGCTACTTCCCGCCGCACTGCTGTTCTTTAACGTTGGCGTCGAGATAGGTCAGTTTGCTTTCGTGATGTTGGTTCTGTCGCTGATGGCCGCGCATCGCGCGCTGGGCGCCACGTTGCCAGGGCGCTGGGGTCAATTGGCGCCGGCATATTTTATCGGAGTCATTTCCTCGGTCTGGTTCGTCGGCCGTGTCGTCAAGATTTTGGTGATGCCATGAAACGTATTGGGAAAGTGGCTCTGTCCCTCTCGGTGTTTTACGCCAGTCTTGCCTCGGCTCACCAGCAGGCGGGGATGGTGGGCGGATTGCTGAGTGGGCTACTACACCCATTGACGGGACTTGATCATTTAGTTGCCATGGTGGCGGTGGGGCTTTGGGGCGCCGAACTCGGCGCGCCCGCGTTGTGGTTGTTGCCAATCGTCTTCCCGTTCGTGATGGCGATGGGCGGTATCTTGGGAATTTCGGGCGTCCCCTTGCCGTTCCCGGAATTATTCGTCGCTGCGTCTGGCTTGGTGCTTGGTCTTGCCATCGCGCTGCGGTGGAACCCCGGTTTGAGGATCGCCTCGGTGATTGTCGCGGTTTTCGCGGTCTTTCATGGTCATGCGCATGGCGTAGAGCTTCCGCGAGCCGCGAACCCGCTGGGTTATGGCATCGGTTTCGTCTCGTCAACCGGTCTGTTGCATTTGTGCGGTATCGGAGTCGGGATGATTGCGGCTCGGCCCGGTCTAGTGACTCTCTATCGAGCCTCGGGCGCCGTCATTGCGTTGATCGGTGCCTACTTTGTTTTGCGATCGTTGGGAGCCCTACCGTGAAGCGCTCAGGAACCTACGGCATTGCTATTGTCGCGTTTCTAGGGTGCTCGTCGTCGGCCAGCGCGCACATTGTCTCGACGCGTCTCGGCGACTTCTTCACCGGAGGGTTGCATCCGCTGACGGATCCGGTTGACTGGGCCGTGTGGGTTGCTGTTGCATCGATGGCCGCATTATCCGGCCGTGATTCGGCTCGATGGTTGGTTCTGACCGCACCGCTGTCTCTGGTGGCAGGATTTGCGCTCTCTTTGTTCATCGGTACACGCGCTGGTCTCACCGTGGATGGGTTTTCGTTGTGCTCGCTCGGTCTGCTGTTGGCAAGCGGGTGGCGATTGGCAACGGGAAGGCTGTTGTTCGCTACGTCGGCGGTCCTGTTGCTGCGGGGCTGTGCCAATGCCGCGGGCTTTGCGGTCGGCGCCGACACTTTCCTCTACGCGAGTGGCTTGGGGCTAGCCGGGTATGCGGCTGTCACGCTCTTGTCGGCGCTCGCATTACGACTTCTGAGTAATGAGTCTGCGTGGCGACGCATCTTGGTGCGCGTCATCGGCAGCTGGATGGCCGCCGTCGGTCTCATGGTTCTCGCGTACGGTCTACGCCACTGAATCAACCCACGCGCTGGGCAAATTCAGCGATTGCGACCGCGCTGAGTGGCGAGTCCAGTAACCGCGGTGCGATGGTCGCTGGGACGGTAACGTCACTCGAATACTCCAGTGCCGCACTAACACCGGCAAGGTCAGCAAGACTGGCTAGCAGTAAGGTGCGGTCGAGGCGACGCGCGATGGACCGGAGTTCGGCAATGCGTCGGCCCCACTCAGCATCCGCCTTTTGATAGCGCCCTAAATAGACGGCAATTCCGTCTGCGCCTGCGTCAAATGCGAGTTGTGCCTGCATTGGGGTATAGACAGCGGTCGCAAGAGTACAAATCCCGAGTGTGCGAATCCCGCGAATCGCCGCCAAGTGCGTCCACTCTGGCAGCAATTTGATCCACAGCCGCCATTGTTTTGCATCGATGTGCTGCTGCCAGATTTGAGCGGCCGTGAGGATGTCATCCGTCAAGCCCACCGCCTGGATCATGACCTCCCTGCGGATACCGTCGACCGGCGCGAGGTCGGGTAAGGCTCGGATAAGGTTAAGCACGCTTTCCTGATACTCGGTCATACTCAGGCGCTGTTGCTGTTGCCCCCGGCTTCGCGTGATCAATGTAGGGTTCGTGGTGAATCCCTGTATGCCGGGAAGGGCGAGGCATTTGGTGAGTGCCGAAATATCAGCAGAGTCGACGAGTATCATGATCGCAGTTTAGCGTTCCGGCGCTCTGCGACGGAACGCGGGATCGCTCCCTCTGTGCAGTCAGCGCTTGACGGGTCCCCCCTCAGGTAGGTCTAATACGCGCCCTGCCCGGTGGATATCCGGGTGGCAACCGATATAAATCAAGCGGTTGCTGTGGCCGGGTAGCTCAGTTGGTAGAGCAGCGGATTGAAAATCCGCGTGTCGGTGGTTCGATTCCACTCCCGGCCACCATTTACACCCCCCCCTCTGGACATCGGATTTGCGCACGTTGGTCGCACCAGCGTCGTCACCCTTGTCCGGTATACGTCCCTGTGCATAATTTGACGATGCATACGGCCAACATCGGCCGAAGGGGTGTCCGTGATTTCTCAACCTTTGTCACGCCGTCACCTGTTGATGGGTCTTACTGCCGCGGGCCTCGGTGCGAGTGGGTCGAGTCGCAGTGCATCGACGATGCCGGCAACGCCGACCTTAACGTTTGTGTACGAGGCCCTCGTGTTGTTGTCCGCCGATGTGCCACACGGCAAGACGCCGCACGGCGACCGGTTTCGCGCGCCCATTATTGGTGGTGAATTTCAAGGTTCTGAGTTCAAAGGGAAAATTGTGCCCGGCGGGGCCGACTGGCAGCTGCTGCGCGCCGACGGTTGGTTTGAGTTGGATGCCGAGTACTTCATGGAAACCGACGACGGCGTCCAGATCCGCGTGCGTAACCGCGGCTTATGGCACAGCCCAACCGGCGATTGGCCGGCCGATTATGCGTACACCACGCCTGAGTTCGAAGCGCCCAACGGCCGGTATGAGTGGCTCAATCGGAGTGTATTTGTCGGTACCGTGGGGCCAGGCCCTGATAGCCGACCGGCCGTCGTGATTCGTGTTTGGCGGGTGGGTTGACGCGTTCGTGATGAGTCGTCGCACGAAGAGCGTTTGGCTTACATCGTTCTGCGCGCTACTTTGGGTTGCGGCGCCCTTGTGGGCCTCGGAAACGGAGAGTTGGCCTGAGACTCGTGCACGCTGGAACCAGCCGGCCCAACCGTTTCGCGTGATCGGTAACGTTTACTATGTCGGCACCCACGAGTTGGCGGTTTGGCTGATTACGACGCGGAGCGGACACGTACTCCTCGACGGCGCGCTGCCAGAATCCGTCCCACAGATTGAAGCGAACATCCGAAGCCTCGGATTTCGACTCGAAGATGTGCATTGGCTGCTGAACAGTCATGCACACTTCGATCATTCCGGCGGTTTGGCGCAGTTGCGGCGTGATACGGGTGCTCGCCTGTACGCGAGCGCTGGCGATCGCGAGTCACTCGAATCCGGCACGTACCTGGGCAGCGAGGCGGATACGACTCTCTCGGCGCCGCCCGTCAGCGTGGATGCCACCGTCGCGGATGGCCAGCGTCTCGACCTGGGCGGTGTCGCGGTGATGGCTCATTTGACGCCGGGACACACGCGTGGCTGTACAACGTGGACACTGTCCGTCGTCGAGAACGGCCAAACGCACACCGTTGTCTTCTATTGCAGCACCTCGGTTGCCGCCAATCGTCTGGCTCCCGTGGAACAGTACCCCGGCATTGTTGATGACTACCGTCAGTCGTTCCAACGACTGCAGGACATCAGGGGAGACGTGTTTCTCGCGAATCACGAGAGCTTCTTTGGTTTGTGGGATAAACGCTCGCGCCAACGCGGCGGCGAGCCGAATCCATTCGTTGATCCGACCGAATTGTCGCGGTTTGTCGCGGCATCGAAGGCGGCGTTCGAGGCCGAACTGACTCAGCAGCGTTCGGCAGCGGGCGCCTTGCGCTGACGCCGTGAAGCTCGTTGCTATCAGAGGTAAGTCCAGCGATCGGCGTGACCGTTTGCGTTACTGCCGACAGGATGGCTCGAGTATCGAGATCGACTTGCCTCGGCAGGGGATCCTTCCGCACGATTTGGTGCATTGCATCGTTGAATCGGGTTTTGGTCTCCACGGTGGTTTCATGGACAGAGTGGCGGATGGCGTGAGCCCTGAATTCCAAAGCTCGAAATCCCTGTTGCGGACGGACGCCTTGGGCGTAGCGGAATCGGTGGTTGAGGCGATGCAGACGCAGCTAGCGGCAGGGCGTCTCGATGTCGAGGCATTCCACTACGGAGTCACGATGGCCTGTCTTGCGCGCGGCATTGTCGACATCCCACCGTTGGACGCGACGATCGCGGCGCGAATATTCGATGCATGCGAAGCCTTAAACGCCCGATGGCGGTCATTGGCGCCTACCCAGTGTCTTGACGTTTTATACCCAACACCTACCGGTTGAGCGGGTGGGAAGAGCCGTGCACGCAACCGACTCTCCCCAGCCAGGGATCGCCCGCCTAGAACCGCTGCATGAACGACAGTCCGATTCCATCGATCGTTAAGCCGTCTTTGTTATAGAACTGGGTGTACTCAAGGCGTGCGCCCAGGTGATGTGCGCTGGCCTCAGGGTTCCACTGGATGCCGGCGCCATAAGCGGTTCCATGGTCGCTGCCGGAGCCGATATCCGAAACCGATACCGTGGCATGCGAGTACCCGACGCGCGCATAAACAGACCAATCCTCGCCGAGTGGCAGGGTGGGTAGCGCCGAAAACAGGTAACCCGACTCAATCTTTACGTCATAGCCCGCGAGATTGGCGGTCGATATCCCCCAAAAGCCCGCGGCTTCAATGCCAAGCCAACGGAGGGGCGTCCAACCGACAGAACCGCCGAGCGCGCTCACATTGAGCGTGGTGCCCGAGTCTTTGATCCCGGCATAGGTGTAGCCCAGGGTGTAATAGCCTTGCGTGGGATCGGCGAGTGCCAGCGGCGTTGCGGAGAGCAATAGAACTGCGAGTGCTAAACGCTTCATGAGGGATCCTCCCAAAAAGCGCTGACGTCTGAAGGCCTAGGGCCGAAAAGCGGCAGCGCGGTCTGGCGCGCAGCGAACAGACCACGCGCCGTCAATCAAGCGGGCTCCTCGTGAGTCCCTCTTGCCGACCGCTTAACCGTACGCCTCGGGACGAAAAAAAATATTTCGCTGTTCGCAATGGATCGCGGTAAACCCTATAGCCGGTACGCGTGCCGTGGGCGCGGCATCCCGGTGTCGGGTCGCTCGCTCATGGCCAACAGCCGGAGAGTCCACGTCCGTTCAGCGCTTTCGCAGATAGATTAGCCAGTAGATGCCACCGACGAGGCCACTGCCGCCGATGAGGTTTCCGACGGTTGAAAGGCCGATATTGCGCGCTACATTTAATACTGTGATCGTGCCAAATGCATCGGGCGATTGTCCGATGGCATTCCAAAATCCTGAATCAGCGCCAGAGCGGATGAACAGCGCGTAAGGGAGGAAAAACGCGTTGGCGATCGAATGTTCGAAGCCCGCAGCGACAAAGGTCATGACTGCGGGCACGATCACCGCAATTTTGTCGACCGTGCTGCGAGCGCTCAGCGACATCCAAACGGCGAGGCAGACCAACACGTTGCACAGTATCGACGCGACGAAAAGCGGTCCGGATCCGAGGGTGGTCTTTGTCGCGGCAATCGTCAGTGCGGTCTTGCCGACAAGGCCGGTATCCAGGGTGTGCTCACCGGCCAGGAAGACGAGGCCTGCGGTGGCCAGTGCCCCGATCATATTGCCGAGGTAGACCCAAAACCATGCTCGGAGTAGCGATTTCAACGTCACCCGACGGCTCGCCCAAGCCACGATCATGAGGCAGTCGCCCGTGAAGAGCTCGGCGCCGCCCACGATGACCAAGATCAGTCCAAGCGAAAAGGCGATACCGCCCAATGCCCGTGCAATGCCCCACGGTAAGGACGATGCGCCCGTCATCACGACGATCATGGCTACGGCCCCGAGCGCGATGAAGGCGCCGGCGAGGAGGCCGAGCAACAACAGGGTGAGGGTATCGCGCTGAGCCTTCACAACACCAGCCTCCTCGCAGGCGCGGGCCATGAGTGGTGGGGTCAGTGCATCAACGGTCAGAGGGGTGGGGATGGCGTCGGGCATAGCATCGTCTCCGCAGATCCGTACGCGGTAGACTATAGGTCGGACAGAGGCGCCGCGAATCCGCAGAACCCACCGCGGCTCGATTCGACCTAGGTCCGTCACGTCCTTATTTGAGCGGTCCCGTCTCGAGGAGCTAGCTATGTGCGATCAGGATTCACTGAATGACATGGTCAATCATTGGTCACGCCGCCGCTTCGGTGCGCTGGCCGTCGGCTTGGGTGCGGCCGCACTGTGTGCGCCATACGCGCAGGCACTGGATCACTCCTTGCAAGAGTCCGAGGTCAATATCCGCACGCCGGATGGCTTGGCAGACGCGTACTTCGTACACCCCCGATCCGGGGTTCACCCCGGGATTCTTTTATGGACCGACTGGCGCGGTCTGCGCCCCGCTTTTCGCGCCATGGCGCAACGCTTAGCGGCCGCGGGTTATGCCGTGCTCGTGCCGAATCCCTTTTACCGAATTCGGCATGCCCCGGTCTTGCCGGACTCCGCATCGGTGGCCGACGAGGAGACGCGCAATACGCTGATGGGCCTCATGCAGTCGCTCACGCCGGCCGTACAGACGGCCGATGCGCGCGCATTCGTGGCTTGGTTGGATCAACAAGGCGCCGTGGATCGCCACCGTCGGATTGGCACCGCCGGCTACTGCATGGGCGGCGCGATTGCGCTGCGGACGGCGGCCGAGTGGCCGACCCGGGTGGGGGCTGCCGCTTCGTTTCACGGCGCGGGACTCGTCACAACGGATGCCTCGAGCCCCCATCTATTGGCGGAGAAAATGCAGGCGGCGGTCTTGATTGCCATTGCGGCCAATGACGATGCGCGCGAGCCGGACGCTAAGCACGTGCTGACGAGCGCATTCGCCGCCGCGCATCGTAAGGCAGAGATCGAGGTGTACAGCGGTAGCCAGCACGGTTGGTGTCCGCCCGACTCACCGGTGTACGACGAAGTGTTGGCGGAAAAGGCTTGGGCGCGCCTACTGGCGCTCTATTCGGCAGCGCTCACCCCGCGATAAGCGTTGAACGGGGCGTGACCACCACATTACCGATGGCTTGGCCACGCTCGACCCGTTCGTGCGCCTCCGCAATGTCATCCAACGCAAAACGCGCGGCGATCGGATGCGCGAGGGTGTTGCGCTCCAACATTCGTTGCAGCGTGGCGGTGGCGCGTTGGCGGTCACCCGCAGTCAGGTGATAGACGATGAAAAACTTTAATTGGAGGTTTTTCGCGATCAGTGGAAAAAACGGTGCCTGAATCGCCCCGGAGCTCCCGTAGGCCACGCATTCCCCGTTCGGCGCGAGCAGTTCCACGTTGTGTGCGCCGTTTGCCGCCATGTCGACCTCGATCACGCGGTCGACGCCGCGCCCGCCGGTCAGTTCTCGCGCGCGATCCACGAGGGATTCATCGCGGTAGAAAATAACGTCGTCCGCGCCGGCCGCCCGAGCGATCGCGGCTTTTTCCGGCGTACTGACGGAGCCAATGACCCGTGCTGCACCCAATTGGCTCGCCATTTGGACGGCGTAATGGCCCACGGCGCCCGCAGCGCCCGCGACGAGTACCGTCTTCCCGGCGACGCCACCGTCCATAAGCACGGCGTGTAAGGCGGTCAGGGCCGGAATGCCCAAGCACGCGCCGGCTTCACTGCTGACGGCGTCTGGGAGGTGGACCGCTTGAGCGGAGGGTAAGCACACGCTTTCACACGCCGTGCCGTGCGCGCGACCCCATGCCGCATTCCAAGTCCATACCCGTTCACCGAGGCGATTAGCCGGCACGCCATCGCCGACGGCGTCGATGACGCCGGCCCCGTCCGAGTGCGGAATGATGCGGGGAAAGGGCATCACGGGGCTGCGTGCGCCCAAGCGAGACTTGACGTCCGAGGGGTTGACCCCCGACCAGTCGATGCGAACGCGGACTTCGCCGGGGCCTGGGGTGGGCGTCGGCAGGTCGCCGACCGTAAGAACTTGGCGCGCTCCGCCGAGGCGATCGTAATAGGCTGCTTTCATAAGGGCAGAGTGTAGACCGCGTTGGCCCGGGCGGCGAGTGACGGTGGTAGCCTTAACGCTTCGTACAGGAGGGCTCTACGTGGCAGGCGGATGGACAGCGGATGGCGCGGTGCAGCAGCAGATTGATGACAGCATCAAGGACGCGGTGGAGCGTGCTCGCGCGCAGATGGCCAAGGGCATGAGTCTGACCCACTGCGAAGACTGTGACGAAGCGATCCCGGAGGCGCGTCGGCAGGCTGTGCCCGGCGTGCGTCTGTGTGTGCCGTGCCAAAGTGCGCGGGATGAGGATCTTCGTGCGTCGAGCCCGTATAACCGTCGTGGTTCCAAAGACAGTCAATTGCGTTGAGCGACAACGCGGAAGCGGTGGGCGCTACGAGTTCGGGTGGCGCAGCTTCCCACCGAGGCGCTCGGCTCGGTCCAGTAGGACGCTCGCAGGGCCTCATACAGCGAGGTCACGTACACCCAAAGCAGTAAGGGAGCCGCGGCACCAATACCGGGGTTGAGCCGAATGGCGGTCAGAAGATCGCCGTGGAGCACGGCAATGAACGCACGGGTCATGCCGCAACCCCAGCAGTGCGCAATGCCGAGGGAATGCCAGAGGCACGGTGGGGACCACGCGAGCACCCGGTCGGGCGCGGCAATCAACGCGATCGCCCCCGCTGTCAGCGCCCATGCGGCGATTCGAGGCTTGAGTCGATCAGCGCACCAGCGCACGGCCATCGGCGTCCCGATAACTGCCGACTAAAATCATCAGAAAATCGACGGCCCACCAGATGCCACAGCCGCCCGCGGTGAGGAGTTGAATAATCCCTATGACCCGATGGCCGGTGTAAAAGCGGTGCACGCCGAATACGCCGAAAAAGAAGCAGAGTAAGACCATCGTGAGCCAGTCCCGCTGTTCCGCTCCGGTGCTGACGAAGGCTGTATTTGCGGCAGCGCCGCAACGCACGCAGACCACAGCTTGAGGCTGTATCGGGTTCCCGCAGTGTGGACAAAACGCCATTTTCACAGCCCTCGCGCGTGTACGTGTTGAACAGCCTAGCAAATACCGGCCGGCCGGTGGGTAGGTACCGTCAGTGACAGTCTGCCCGTATACTTCCCACTGATATTTCTTGCGTAGGGGCATGGTTATGATCGGTCATCGCGTAGGGTGGGCATCGTTGGTGTGTCTGCTGGTCTTATCAGCCTGCTCGCAGCGGCAACCGGTGCATTCGGTCGCTGAGCTGGCGGGGAAGGAAATCGCCGTGCCCACCGGCACCGTGGCGGATCGGCTCGTGCAGGAGAAACTGCCCACGGCGAAGCTCGTCTATTTCAACTCGGCGTTGGATGCGGTCCAGGCCGTGAAGTCGCGTAAAGCCGACGCGGCCGCCTACGATGAGCCCATTCTGAGAAACATCGCTGCCAAGAATCCTGGACTGAAGGTGCTCCCCGAGCCCATCACGATCGACGATTACGGATTTGCGGTGCGTCTGGGTGACACGGAACTCAAGGCGGCGATTGATGCGGTCGTCGCCGAATTGCGAGCCAACGGTGGCTATGACGACATGACAGCCCGTTGGTTACCGAAGTCCGGTGACCCGGCGCCCATGCCGGATATCCCGGTGGGTGAGGGGCCGCCGTTGCGATTTGGAACGTCCGCGGTGACCGAACCGTTCTCGTTCGTCGATGGCTCCCAGAAGATCGTCGGCTTCGATATTGAAATCGCACGTCGCGTGGCGCAACGCTTGGGGCGCAAGATCGAAGTGGTGAATATGGAGTTCGGCTCCATGATTCCGGCGCTGCAAGCGAATAAAGTCGACATGATCGGCGCCTGCATGACGATCACGGCGGAACGCGCGACTCGGGTGCTCTTCTCAGAGCCCTATTATCGCGGCGGCATGTCCGCCATCGTGGCCGAGTAATCAGCGGTTAAGGCGTCGCGTGGCTTCCGGAGTCACGCGACGCATCACGACAACGCCTGACCGCCACATCCACAACGGGTAGGCGTGAGTCGCGGGCGTCACTGCGGCTGCGGCGGGCGCCCGTTCTGCGGCTTTCGTTGCGCGAGCCTGTCGAGCGTCCCACAACCCCCATGGGCGAAAAAAGGCAGTTGTCATCGCGGCTCCTACGCTGGGTGACTACAGACTCCTTATAATTCATTGACTTGCTGCGTCGCAGCAAGCGAATCATTTATGTTGAATGATTCAATACTGTTCATCTATGGGGCGAAGGTTTTCCGATATCCGACGGCCTTTGGCGGCGTCCCATGCCGTCAGCGGAATCGTTCGGGTCTATACGGCGTTAATTGCGGCACGCGGACACCGTCGACGATCTCCGCTGCGACCCAGCGGCCGAGTATCGCTGCCAGCGTCACCCCGCTGTGAGTGACCGCCACATGGACATCCGGTGCGCTTGCGAGTGCGCCCACGATGGGTCGATCATCCGGCGGCATAGGCCGAAATCCAAGCGTTAGGCTTTCCAAGTCCGCCTGCCGTAAGCGTGGACAGAACTGCGACACGTGATCCAGCATCCGGTCTCCGTGCCTGCGTCGCAGTTCATCTGTCGGAAAGTCCGTTGGCGCCGCTCGGATTCCGCTGTGGACCGCCAAATCGGGCGGGTGTGGCGCGTCATAGGCAACGACACGGCCGCTGGGCAATTGTTTGAAGCTCGCTTCGCCCGGCCCCTCGTGGGTCCGGGTGGTGAAAATCTCGATGGCTTTCGTATGCGCCAGAATGCCCGGCGCATGCTGCAGCGTGAGGTTTGTGCCCGCTAGCGCTGCGAGCGCCGGCGTTGCGGTCCCAGCGGCGAGTACGAGCCGGTCGAGCGGGACGCTCCCTGCAGAGGTCACCGCCGCGCGAAGTTTCCCGCGATGAAAGTCGAGAGCGGTCACCGCGCTGGGGCAGCGCCAATCCACCCCTTGGTGCTGCGCGGCGTCCAATAGACGCTCGGTTACCGCTACCGGGTCCAAGTGGCCGTCCGTGGGCGCCCAGAGCGCCGCGGTCACCGGGCCCGGCGTCAAATACGGCGCGAGGGCTAACAGACGATCCCGGTCCAGTGACTGGGCCGGAGCGCTTGACTGGGCGACTTGGGCCGCATTCGCCTCCACGGACACTCGCCCTGCGTCGTCGGAGCCCCAATTTAAGTAACCGCCCCAGACGATGCCCAGGCGGTATCGCGCATCGAGCAGACGCCACCGCGCCAGACTCATCAATCGCACGTCGCGATAGACCGGGTCATCCACAAAGGCATTTAGCCACGCATAGGAGTTGCGAGTGGCGCCCGCGGCCGGCCCGGAGGATTCAAAAAGCGTCACGAGTGCACCGGCCTCAGCGAGGTGCAGCGCGATCGAGGTCCCAAGGATTCCCGCGCCCACGACGCCCACACGGAGCGGTCGCGAACGAGCGTTCGACCGAAGACTGCCCGCGAGTGCGATGGCGCCAAGGCCCGTCAACAGTTGGCGTCTGTCCACGACTACCTCCACGCATAGTTGACCTCAGCATAGCGAAACTTGCAGCAAATGCTTGAACACGGCAACGGCTCGGAGGACGATCGGCCTATCGCCCGCAGGAGGATGACATGACTCGATTTGCCCGTTCCGCATCGGCGCTGCTGTTAGGTCTAACGGTCTGCGCTGCCGTCTGGTCCGCCGCTCCACAAGCAGCGCCATCGCCGGCTGAATCCTTGCATCGTCTGCTGGACACCGAATGGGAGTGGGAACTGAAAGAGTTCCCGGAACATGCGACCTCTCTGGGGGATCATCGCTATGACGATCGTGTGACGGACCGTTCCGCGCAGGCAATCGCTCAACGTCGAGAGCATCATGCAGCCTTGCTGAAGGAGGTCCGATCGATCGATCGCGCTCAGTTGCAAGGCGAAGATCGCATATCGCGCGACATTCTCGAATTCACGGCGGATCTCGCCGTGCAAGGCGACGCGCTTTATCGCGGGGTTGCCCCGAGCCGAGATCTGCCGTTTTCATCGGACGACTCGCCGTTCGCCATGAACCAGATGTCGGGACCCCAGTTGTCGCTGCCGCAGTTAGTGCGCGCGACACGGTTCCAGTCGGAGGCTGACTATCAGCACTATCTCAAGCGACTGGCTGCGCTGCCAACGGTATTGGCGCAGCAGCGCGCGTTGCTGGAAGCGGGGCGTTCGGTCGGCCTGATGCCTCCGAAGGTGGCTATCGAACGAATGCCGTCACAGTTCGGGCCGTTGCTGACCGATGACTTGTCGCATCACCCGCTGTACGCGCCGTTTGTAAATTTTCCGGCGTCGATAGCGCCGGCCGCGCAGGACGCGTTGCGGGCACAGGCCCAATCGGTGCTCAACGACCAGGTCAGGCCGGCGATCGCGTCGCTGAAAGACTATCTTGCGGCGACGTATGTCCCGTCGGCCGCGGAGAAAACGGGGGCGTCGAATCTGCCGAATGGCGAGGCCTATTACGCGTGGAGCCTGCAACGGTACAACACGACGCGCATGACGGCGCGTGAAATACACGAACTCGGTTTGCGTGAAGTCGCCCGTATCGATGCCGCTATGCTGGCCGTGATGAAAGAGGCCGGCTTTGCGGGCACCCTCGCCGAATTTCGCACCCATCTGAGAACGGATAAGTCGTTCCAATACGGATCTGCCGACGAGGAGTTGGCAGCACTGCGCGATATAGCGAAGCGAATTGACCCGCAATTGCCCTCCTTGTTCGTCGAGTTGCCGCGACTGCCCTACGGTGTGCGCTCGATGTCGAAAGAAGAAGGAAACAACGCGCCGCACTATATTTCGGGCGCTATTGACGGCTCACGCGCCGGCTACTTTGAGGCGAATACCAACAACTTGGCGTCGTGGCCGAAGTGGACGATGGACGCTTTGGTTTTGCACGAAGCCGTTCCGGGCCATCACCTTCAAATTGCGCGTGCACAGGAGCTCACCTCACTGCCGAAATGGCGCCGTGCCTACGGCAACTCCGGATTCAGCGAAGGTTGGGGGCTTTACAGTGAGGGCTTGGGCGCACAGTTGGGTCTCTACGCCGATCCGTACACGCGATTCGGTCGTCTCACGATGGAGGCGCATCGGGCTGCACGGTTAGTGGTGGATACGGGCATGCACGCCTTTGGCTGGTCGCGTCAGCAAGCGATTGATTACCTCGTTGACCATGCGCAATTGGAGCGAGGGTTCGCCGAGGCCGAAGTCGATCGCTACCTCGTTTGGCCAGGTCAGGCGACGGCCTACAAAGTCGGCGAACAAAAGATTTTGGCGCTGCGTCATCACGCGGAAACCGAACTCGGCGCGCGCTTTGATATTCGTCGCTTCCACAATGCCGTGATAGACCACGGTGGCTTACCGCTGACCGTGCTCGATCAGGTGATTGAGGACTGGATCCGCGCGGAAGCGACGCGGGCGCCCTGAGGCGATCGATTAGGAAATTGCGGGGGGCGGCGGTAGCCGCCCCAGCGCTTGCTCAATCGCGCACGCGAGGCCGAGTAGGGGCGCGTCGGAGCCGGATGGCCCATCGAACTCCAGTGACATTGGTAACCCTTGGTTGTCGAGTCCCATCGGGAGGACCAACCCCGGTAGTCCGGCCGTGCTGCCAGCGGAAATATTGCTGGCGATTGCATGACCAAAATCGATACGCCGGCCGCCGATATCCACGCTCTCCTCCTCACCAATCCGTGGTGCGGTCACGCGCGTCGTCGGAAAAACCAACGCTTCGGTGCGGGTGGACGCGAAGAAGTCTGCGTAGGCTTGCTGCAGACGGGGTCGGAGCACTCGCGTCATTTCCCGGTACTGATGGTCGTCGGTGAAACCCGCGCCCCCGGGGAGCACGTACTGCTCAAAGACCGCGCGGATGTCGCTGCTGGCCGATTGCAAAACCTCATCGAACGTCGCTGGGGCGTGGTACCGAGCCAGATAGGCTGCAAGCGCGGTACGTACATCATGGTTCTGAATGGGCTCGGCAATGGCGTCGACGAGCGACGTCAATTGCGGAAACTCGGCCTCAACGACGATCGCACCGTGCGCCTGCAACCGCCGTAGCGCTTCCTCGGCAGCGTGACTCACCGACGGATGCAGATCGCTCCAGAGATCGTTGCGGACAACGGCCAATCGAACGCCTTCCAGAGACACGGAGCGAAGGGCGGCCGATGACGGGTGGATGACCCGGTCGAACAACAACAAGTCTTGCGCATGGGATGCGACGGGACCAATTTGATCAAAGAGCGGCGAGATGGGGGCCGCCCCTTCGGTGGAATATCGCCCGGTCGTCGGCCGGAAGCCCGCAAGGCCACACAGCGCCGCTGGTACCCGAATGGAGCCCTCGGTGTCCTCTGCCACGCCCAAGGGCGCCAATCGAGCGGCGACGGCCGCGGCGGTGCCGCCGCTGCTGCCTCCTGGGATGCGAGTGAGGTCGTACGGGTTGCGAACAGCGCCAAAGGCGTGATTGTTGCTCGTCCAACCGTACGACAGTTCGTGCAAATTGGTTTTACCCAAGACCAGCGCGCCCGCCGCGCGCAGCTGGGCCACGACCGGCGCATCTTCCGCCGGCTGAAAGGTGCGTAACGCGAGGGTGCCCGCGGTGGTCCGATAGTCTGCCGTATTGATGCTGTCCTTGACCGGAATGGCTACGCCGTACAGCAATCCGTCGCGTCGCCGTCGGCGCTCCAAACGCCTCGCGTCGGCGAGAAACTGCTCGGCGTCAAACGTGATGAATGCGTTCAGCGACTGATGTTGTTCCACTCGCTCTGCAACCGTGCGGGCGTACTCAAGTACGCCCAAGCGTCGTGACCGCAGGAGCGCCGCCAATTCGCTGGCCGGGAGGCTCGTCGGGTCGGAGCTGTTTGCCGTGCGGCTCCAGGACCACCGTGGAGTCAGGCTAGCAATGAGACCTGAGAGGACCGTACGACGTCGCATTATTCACCCCCGAGAGGCGCTCCCGCACGGACCGCCATGGCCAATCGCGTCCGACCGTCGCCGTAGGAATACTCCAACGATTCGACGAGGCTGCGAATAATCAGCACGCCAAATTCGTCCGGCAAATGATCTCCCTCTAACGGGTGTCGATCAGGGCCCTCTTGCGTACAGATCAATTCCAGCCGGTTTAGGCGTTCCGAATATTCGAGCGTCAAGGTGAGGAGCCCTTCACCGAGTTGCGGGCGATGGACCTGTAGCACCTCTTCGACCAATAACAGCACATTTTGGCGGAGGCGCTTGGCGAGCAAATGCTTTTCGCAGAACGCTTCAATCTGGGCGTTCATTCCATAAAAGTCGAAGTCCCGCGTCTCTATAGGGAAGCTCAAGCTGCGAGTTCGATTGATGAATGCGCGCGTCTTCGCCTTTTGGGGGTTCTGAAAAATTTGCTCGGGCGTGCTGTCTTCGTGAATGCCGCCGGAGTCCATGTAAAAAACCCGAGTCGAAACGTCGCGAGCGAAATCCATCTCGTGGGTGACGATGAGCATCGTCATGCCATCTTTAGCCAACTTGCGGATGACGGAGAGCACCTCGCGCACCATCGTCGGATCCAGTGCGGACGTCGGTTCGTCGAATAAGATGACCTCCGGGTCCATGGCGAGGCATCGTGCGATGGCGATGCGCTGCTTTTGTCCGCCGGACAGCTCGTCGGGGAAGTGCCCGAATTTTTCAGCCAATCCGACGAGCCGCAGTAACTCCATCGCCTTATCTTTGGCCGCAGCCGGATCGGCGCCCTTGAGCTGAATCGGTCCGAGGGTCAGATTTTCAAGAATGCTGAGGTGCGAGAACAGGTTAAAGCTCTGGAACACCATGTTCATCTTCTGGCGTACCGCCGCGATATTCGTTCCAGCGGCCAACATGTCCTCGCCATCAATGAAAACGTGTCCCGAATCGGGGCGCTCAAGCAAGTTTAAGCATCGTAGAAACGTGCTCTTACCGCATCCCGATGGACCGATGATCGAGACTACGTCCCCCTTATGGATCGTAGTGCTCACGTCCTGGAGCACATGCAAACCACCGAATCGCTTGTTCAGACGGTCGATCGTAATCATGACCGTGCCTCCCGTTGACGCCGCCGACGTGGGTCCGTTTTCAGCTCGATCAGCCCGATGAGTTTGATGAATACCCACGAGATCACGAAGTACAGCACGGCAACCATGATCAGCGGAAAGAACGCGTCGAAGGTACGGCTGCGGATGATGTCACTGGCCTTGGTTAAATCTTGCACTGCGATGTATCCGACCACGGAGGTCATTTTGACCAACGAGATGAATTCGCCTTTGTAGACCGGCAGGATCTTCTGAATCATCTGCGGCAGCACAATATGTACGAACGTCTGGACCCGCGTGAAGCCCAACGAAATGCCCGCTTCGACTTGCCCGTTATCCACGCCTTCGATCCCGGATCGGAATATCTCTGCAGAGTACGCCCCAAAGTTGAGTCCGAACGCGATGACGGACACTAATAAGGGACTGATGTCGATGGACGCGAACACGACATAGAAGATGATCATGAGCAGCACGAGGACGGGAGTGCCGCGCAGGATATCGATAAAGACAATGGCAGGCCGACGCAGCCATGCTGATGGCGACATGCGCATAAAGCAGATGCCAGCACCTAATAGCGTGCCGAAAAGAGCCGACATGATTGATATCACGACCGTGGTCTTCAGTCCGCCAATCAGCAACAAATAGCGGTTTTCTTTCAGCAAATTCGATCGGACACTGCTGGCTAATCGTTCGCCCATCGAAGGGCCCTGAGCGTGCGTCGTGCGGTCGGCGCGAACGAGGAGATGCTGGCGCAGTTCGTAGTAGCGTTGCGTGAAATCAATACGCTCTCGCCGTTCAGCGGTTGCGCTCAAGCCCGTAATGATGGCGTCGATCTTCCCGGAGACGAGTGCCGGAATCAGTGCCGGCATGCGCAGGGCATTAAATTCGATGGGACGCCCCAACTTTTGGCCGATTCGCCGAGCCAGTTCTGCATCGTGGCCCGTGACCCGTCCGTGGGGATCGATGAAGCTGATGGGTTCACGCGTGGCAATGATGCCGATCTTCAAGGGGGTCCCGGTGGTCGGTACCGGTATATCGACTTCCTGGTAAGGACCGGGTTCTTCTTTGAACCAACGGCGCTTCATGTCGGCGAGTGTGCCGTCTGCTTTCAATTCGGAGAGGATGTTGTCCAATTGGTCGTGCAACTCGGTGTTGCCTTTGCGCACGCCAATGGAGGTGTCTTCCGTCGAGAGGACGTCGGGCAGATAGGTAAGATCCGTGTTGCGCTGGGTGGTCAGCAACACCGTCGGGTATCCCGTCAATACGGAATCCAATTGGCCGGCTTTTAATGCCGCAATCGCGTCTAGGATGTCGTCAAAGTGCTTGATGTCGGCCTTCGGAAATTGGCGGGCCGCCAGCGCTTCGCCGCTCGTGCCGGTCATGACACCCATCCGCGAATGGGCCGCCTCGTCCAACGTGTGCATGGTGGCGCTGCCGTCGTGGCAGCCGGCCAGGCTAGCCAGGATCGGCAGCAATAAAAACAGCCAAAGATGTCGTGGGGATTTCATGTATCGCTTTATGGGGATGCTAGTCAGGGCCGTCGCTGCAATACGACGGCTACACACGATGAGTCTCTGCGCTGCGCAGGGTAAATGACGGATGCCCCCGGCGCAATTCGCCGATATTTCGAACGATTTCACCATAATGCAGCAGTCATGGACGGTTTCGTGACGTAGGTCTCGAATGCCCTGTGCACCCAGGCCCCCGAGCGTCGTTAACCTGCATTCGCAAATACTGCGAATTCAGGCATTGGGGGGGCTCATCATGTCCACGTCGGTACGTCTTTGTGTACGCCTTGCGGGTCTGTTCGTTGGCGTGGCGGTGACGGGGGCAGTGGCGGCTCAAGTAGCGCCACCCGCTCCCTCAGCCGCGAACGGTACGTTTGCCGATCGAACGGGCGTTTGGGGAAATTTTCCGTCCACGCGGCCGGACACCAGTAACCCCTTTTTTAAACCACTCGGGTCCAATGCGCGCACCTGCGCGACGTGCCACAACCCAAATGACGGCTGGAGTGTGAGCCTCGGCAATTTGTCCAAACGCTTTACCAGTACGGCCGGCCTCGATCCGATCTTCCTATCTCTTGATGGGACGAACTGCCCCTCATTGCCACTGGACACCTTGGCGCACCGACAAATTGCGTCCAGCCTCTTATTGGGGCGCGGGCTAATCCGGGTCGAGCTGGCGGTTCCGGTGAACGCCGACTATACGGTCGCGTCCGTTTCCAATCCCTATGGCTGCTCGTCCACGACGGCGGTGTCGGTCTACCGGCGCATCTTGCCCACCACGAACCTTCCGTTTCTGACCGAGGTCATGTGGGACGGACGTGAGACGCTGGCGTCCGGGGCGCTCACGTCCGCGTTGGTCAACCAAGCGAACGATGCCGTACACGGTCATGCGGCCGGTGTCGTGCCGGCTTCCACGTCGGCGATCGGTTCGGCGGTTGGCCTCGAGTTATTGCAGTACACCGCACAAATTTTCGACAACGCGGCCGGAGCACTGAACGGCTCCGGAGCGTCGGGCGGATTACAGGCATTGGCGGCTACCCACTCCGTGGCTGCGGCGAGCGGCGCGCCGGTCTTTACACTGTTTCAAGCGTGGGAGGCCATTGTCGCGCCGGTGACCCCGAGCGCCGTTGCGCAGGCGTCGATCGGCCGTGGCGAGCGGATCTTCAATACTCGGCCGATCTCAATCGCCGGCGTGGCGGGCTTCAATGACGTGCCGGGCGCTGATGGCAACGTCCATCCGGTCGTCGTCGGGACGTGCGGCACCTGCCATAACACGGTGAATGTGGGTACGCATGCCACGCCGTTCTTGGTGGATGAAGGGCAGGCACATTTAACAGTGAAGAATGTCGACTTGCCGTTGATTACCCTGGTACAGCGGTCGACCGGGACACGGGTACAGGTGACAGACCCGGGCGCCGCGCTCATCTCCGGACGCTTCGCCGATGTCGGCAAGTTCAAGGTTCCTGGCTTACGCGGGTTTGCCGCTCATGCTCCGTATTTTCACAACGGCGCTGCGAAATCGGCGGCAGACGTCGTGACTTTCTATAACACACGATTCAATCTCAATTTATCGACACAGGAAGCCACGGATCTCGCGAACTTCCTGAACGCACTTTAATGTCAACGGGGACGGCTCGGGATCGCCTGCATGAGGTGTCGTAGCGCTTCGTGCAGGTCCTTATCGCCGGGCTCGTTTCCGCGGTAGTGCCCCAAACGCACGACCACCAGATCGTGCGAGGGAATGACGAACGTGTACTGCCCACCCGCGCCGGCCATGAAATAGGCCTCCTTCGGAATCGGCCATTCCTGATTTCCGTTAATCCAGAAGAAGCCGCCGTACACGGGATTTTGATCGGCGACCCATGCCGGGGCCAGCGAACTGACGAAGTCGACATAGCCTTCCGGCAGCAGTCGCTCGCCGTTCCAGACGCCGTCCTGCAGATAGAGATTGCCCAGCCGAGCCCAATCGCGAGCGGGCCCTAGGTCTGCCCCTTGGGTGAGTAAATCGCCGTACGGATCGGTCTCGATCATCATCTGGCGGACGCCGATGCGGTCGAATAAAGCGCGTTGGGGGAAGGAGAGATAGTCGAGCCCCCTACCTTCCACGCCCAATCGAATGAGGTAGTTCACGAGGACCGGGTCGGTGTTGCGGTATCGCCCGACGGTGTTCGGCGGCCATTCGAGAGGTCGGGTGGCCGCGAAATGGAACGAGTTCGTCGTGCCGGTGTAGTAATACCAATGCTCCGGATAAGGGCCATTGGGATCAAAATCAGGATCGTAGGGCGCGCGAATCCGCAGGCCGCTCGACATGCGCAGCAGGTCTGCGATGCGGATCTCGGCACGTGGATCGTTCGGTGTCTGCCATTCGGGAATCGGTGCGCGCTGCCAGAGCGTATACACCCCTTCCTGCATGAGCACCCCCATCAGGCTGGCCGTGATGCTCTTGCCCATAGACCAGCTCTCGAGACGGGTATGGGCATCGATACCCGGCGCGTACCGCTCGGCAATGATCCGGCCGCGCCACGTGACGAGGAACGCAGCCGTCATGCCTTCCGGATGCGCGAACGCCGCATCGACGGCCGCTTGCACCTCGGCCCGGTCCAGTCCGTCGGGCAGCGGGCTCGCCGGTTCGCGGTCGCCCATCGGCCAATCAGTGTCGGCTGCCGAGGGTAGCGAGGACGGAACAGGCTTGGGGGTGAATGCAAGGGTCGTTGCGCCGATCGGTAATGCCACACAGCCTTGGCCGCCCGTGTCCTCGGCAACTCGGGTCGCGCCACCGGGTACGGGCACACTGACGCGGCGATGTTCCGTATCGACGGTCGGCGCCCCGAGGGAACCTCGGATGTCGAGCGGCGCTGTAAAAAAGCCGACGTTCTGCTCGGCAAATGACAAATCGAGCCCCGTAATAAACACAGCGGAGCACAGCACCGTGGCGTAACCCGCGGCATAATGTTCGAGCGGATTTCCGGGTGGCGGGTCCAACAGGGTGGGCAATTCCAGTCCTCGATCGCGCGCCAACGCGGTGTCGTGAGCGGCATTGCCGCCTAACGCTACGGCGGCCAGCAGGCTGCCGAAGACGCTTGCGGCAGATTGTCGGATTGAAATACGCATACACACGGCCCCCCAGTGATTCCGAAAGACTACCGTGGAGCGGTCGGCGTATGCCACACCGTTGGAATCCGGTAAGTTGCTTTGTCCCAACGAAGGAGTCTCTGATGGCGCGGCGCATCGTGGATCTGTCGATCTATCTCGAAAATGATGTGATCTCCGATCCGCCGGGTTACCGGCCTCACATTGAGTACATCAATCACACGACATCCGCCGATCATCTGGTGTCGTTTTTTCCGGGCCTGACACCCGACCAACTGCCCGATGGCGAAGCCTAGGCGATCGAACGGATCGCGCTGAACACGCACAATGGCACGCACCTAGACGCTCCCTATCATTTTGCGAGCACGATGAACCGTGGCGAGCGCGCGATTACGATCGACGAAGTGCCGTTGGATTGGTGTTTTCAGCCCGCCGTGAAATTGGATTTTCGGCATTTTCCGGACGGCTACGTGGTGTCGGCAGCCGATGTTGATGCTGAATTGGCGCGGATCGGTCACGTGCTGCAGCCACTGGAGATCGTCGTCATCAATACCCGGGCGGGCGAGCGCTACGGTCATCCGGATTACGTTTCCTCGGGTTGCGGAATGGGCCGCGAGGCGACGTTGCGGCTGTTGGAGGCCGGCGTGCGCCTCACTGGCACCGACGGTTGGAGTTGGGATGCGCCGTTTGTGCACACCGCGACGCGATATCAGGAGTCCCACGATCCCTCGCTCATTTGGGAGGGGCACAAGGTGGGGCGCGATGTGGGCTACTGTCACTTGGAAAAACTTCACAATCTCGAGTCCTTGCCGTCCACGGGGTTCATGATCGCGTGCTTTCCGTGCAAGATTCGCGGCGCCTCGGCCGGCTGGACGCGTGCGGTCGCCATATTCGACGGGGCCTGACGGCAAGGATCGTCGGTTCGCCGCATGCGCGGCTCGGTTCCTCGCGTTAACCACGGATCGAGTCGAGCGGCGGCGTACACTGCGCGTCCTTTGAACTGCGTACCGTCAGGCCACTTACAATCATGATCGCGCGCTCGGGATGGATATGGGTGATGCCGGCGCTGTGCGCCGCCATCCCAGTACTGGCAGATACCCCGCCTGCGCCTGCGCCGGCACCGGTGCCGGTGAACGAAGCGAATCAGGTTGTCGTCACGGCAAATCGACTCGCCGTGCAGAACCTGATTGACCGGAAGGTCTATACGATCGCTGCTGACTTGCAGAGCGTGACGGGCAGTGTTTCCGATGTGCTCGGTGCGATTCCGTCGGTCCAGTTGGATGTCGATGGGAATGTCAGCCTCCGGGGTGACAGCAATGTCTTGATTCTCATCGATGGACGTCCGTCGGCGCAGTTGCAAGGCTCCAGCGTGGGCGACGTTCTGCAGCAGATGGCGGCGAGCGAAATTGAACGTATAGAAGTGATCACCAATCCGCCGGCGCAGTTCAAGGCTGAGGGTACGGCGGGTGTGATTAATATCGTGACGCGTCGGTCCCGACCGGACGGCGGATCCGGCTCCGTGCAGGCGAGTGTTGGCAATCACGACCGCGCCTCGACCAGTGCCACGGGCGCCTATAAGAAGGGCCATTTTGCGTGGTCGGGCAGCGTGGGTCTGCGCTTGGACGATCGCATTCGCACGCTCCGAGACCATCGGGTCGTCACCGATCCGGTGACGGGCATTCAGACGACGACGGATCAAGCGCAAGCCGAAGAAATCAAACGCCTGTTTCCGAGTGTGAAGGGCACTCTGGAATGGAAACCGGATAGCCACGATACGGTGTCGCTTGCCGGAACCGCGTCGAAGCGCGTGGGGCGCGGCCGCCACTTTAGCGAGACCGATCAAGCGTACGTGGCGGGTGCTCTTGTCGATGAGACGACCCGTAACAGCGTGGGGACAGAGTCGGGGGGCGACAGCGGTCAGACACTGACGTACGAGCGGACTACCGCTCGCAAAGACGAAAAATTGACCGCGTCCGTGGGGCAGACCCGGTTTCACGAGCGCGAACACTATACGTATGACAATGCGTCGATTGTCCCGCTGGCGAGTTTGCCCGGCGACGGTTACGGCTTTGCCAATGATTTCCGCAAGCGCCTCGCGAACCTGGACTACGCGCGACCGCTCGCCGGGCAGCAGTCACTGAAAGTGGGCTACGCCTATGAGGCCAGTGCCAACGGCTATGACACCAGTGGAGAGCTACAGTCCGCGACCGGGGATTGGGCGAGCAATCCGAATCTGACGAATCATTTCGAGTACCACCAGCGGTTGCAGGCGGCCTATGGCAGTTATCAGCGAGAGCAGGCGGGATGGACTGCGTTGGCGGGCCTGCGCGCTGAACAAGCGCGCGTCGACATCGCGCCCTATGGTGGACAGGCGCCCGCCCCGACGAGCGACACGAAATTATTTCCGAGCCTGCACTTGGAGCACGCGGCGGGAGAGAGCGGGACTGTATCCATCAATGCGGGGCGCCGAATCTCGCGCCCAGATCCGGGCTCGCTGGATCCTACGGTGGATCGCGAAGACATCCATAACTGGCGCGCCGGAAATCCGTTGTTGCGCCCGCAGACGACAAACGCCTATGAGGTGGGGTATTCGTATGAGGGGGCTGCGCACAGCGTGGCCGTCAACACGTATTGGCGCGACATTCACGATGCGTACACCGACATCGTGCAAGTGGTGGACGCCAGCACCGTCCTGTCGACGCGCTCGAACGTGGATCATGCGCACTCGGGTGGTGTGGAGCTGACGGCCAACGGCCGGTTGCTACCGCGCGTCTCGTATAACCTGAGCGCCAATCTCAACGACTACTCGATTGCGTTTCCCGGCATGCCGATGCGAGAGGCGACGTCGCTGTCGACCAAGGCCAGTGTCGACTACAAGGTTTCCGTGGCCGATACGTTGCAAGTGGCCTATGCCAAGTACGGTAAGCGCATTACGCCTCAAGGCTCGTTTGAACCTACCGGTGCGGTAAACCTTGGGTTCCGCCATACCGTGAGCACCCAGTTGTCTGCGGTGCTGACCGTGACCGATGTGTTCAACACCCAAGCCTGGCGCCGATATACCAACACGACCACGCTGGCCGAGACCTACGAGCGCCGACCGCTCGGCCGACTGTTCTTCGTCGGCTTTGTGTACCAGGTGGGCCAAGGCAACAAGAAGCCTAAGCGCGACGGCGGCTTCGAGTACGACAACGGCGGCGGATCGTAGTTATCGGCGCATCAACGTGCTCTTGCCAAAGAGCGACGCCACCAGATCCACGGCGACCTGCGCCGTGCGATTGCGGATATCGAGCGCCGGATTGAGTTCCACGATATCCAGCGAGGCCAGTCGACCGGTGTCGGCGATCATCTCCATGCACAGTTGCGCCTCGCGGTACGAAGGGCCGCCGGGCACGGTCGTGCCCACCCCGGGCGCGATCTCCGGATCCAAAAAGTCCACATCGAAGCTCACGTGCAAGTGCGCGTCGGCGGGCAAATCCGCCAACGCATCTGCAAGCGTCTGGCGCATGCCAGTCTCGTCGATGTAGCGCATGTCGTAGACCTCAAGACCGACTTCGTGGACGAAGCGCTTTTCGCCTTGGTCCACGCTACGAATGCCGATTTGGCGGACCATTGACGCGTCCAGTGCGGGCGCGGTGCCCGATAAATGCGTCAAGGATTCCGGTCCGTGCCCGCACAAACACGCGACCGGCATGCCGTGCACGTTGCCCGTCGGTGTCAGGGCGCTCGTATTGAAATCGGCGTGCGCATCGAGCCATAGCACCCGCAGGGGGCGACCGTTCTCCCGGCAGTGGCGCGCGACGGCGCTGATCGAACCGATCGCAAGGCTGTGATCGCCGCCCAGCAAGATCGGCAGTTCGCCGGCGCGCAGTGCAGCACTGACCCCGTCATGGATGCTTTGGCACCACGCGGTCACCTCGGGTAAGTGCCGGTAGCCGTCAATGGCGGGATCGCACGGGTTTGCCGGCCCGGTCAGATTGCCCGCGTCGTGTACGGTCACGCCTTGGGCGGCCAGCGCGCGGTCTAACCCGGCCACCCGCAGTGCCTCGGGCCCCATTGAGGCGCCGCGATCGCTGGCGCCGATGTCGGTCGGTGCTCCAATCAAACGTACTGTGGTCATGGCTCAACTCACGCGGCGTAGGCGAGCGCGCCCACGGCCTAGGGTGCCACCAAACAGATCTTTGGGATCGTCCAAGGTGGGCACGAGGTCGATGGTTTTGCGGTCCTTGGCGTCCGTCTGCGACAGTTGGTAGAGGAGGCGCAAGGCCGAAAAGTCTTCCAGCGCGAAGCCAACCGAGTCAAACAGCGTGATGCTGTTGGGGTCACGACGACCCGGCCGGATGTCGCGAACGACGTCAGCGAATTCCGTGACCGGGTAATCGGAGGGCATCTGTTGGATCTCGCCTTCGATCCGCGATTGCGGCGCGAATTCGACGAAGGTTTGCAGGGCAGGCATTCGCAGCACGTCGGCATGCAGTTCGGTTTTACCGGGGCAGTCGCCCCCCACCGCATTCAGATGCATGCCGGCTCGAACCATCGGCGGCGTCAAAATGACGGCATTTTTCTTGTCTGCGGTGACGGTGGTGACGATGTCGGCGCCGAGACATGCCTCGGCCGCGGACTCGCAACGCACGATGGTCAGGTCGTTCAGTTCCGGCATGGCGCGCAAATTACGCTCCAGTTTGGCTGTTGCCGTCGGGTCGACGTCGAACAAACGCAACGACCGGATACCCACGAGCCGGTGAAACGCGACCGATTGAAATTCGCTCTGCGCGCCGTTGCCGATTAACGCCATCGTGCGGCTGTCGGGCCGAGCCAGCCATCGGGCGGCGAGCGCTGACATAGCAGCGGTGCGCAGCGCCGTCGTGATCGTCAGTTCGGACAGCAGTAACGGATACCCGGTTTCCACGTCGGCCAGCACGCCGAAGGCGGTGACGGTGAGCAGACCGCGCGCCGTGTTTTTGGGGTGTCCATTGACGTATTTAAAGCCGTACCGCTCGCCGTCGCTGGCGGGCATTAATTCGATGACGCCAACGTCGGAGTGGCTCGCCACACGCGCGCTTTTCTCGAAAACGTCCCAGCGACGGTAATCGGCCTCGATTTCCAGCGCCAACCGCTCCAGGAATTCACCGAGTCCCAGCTGTCCGATCAGACGTATGACGTCACTGACCCCAATGTAATCGACCATGAGCGGCTCCTGCCGTTGCGTGTTGCTCATTGTCCGATACGGAAGAGCCTAACAGGAAGGCAGCAAACTGCCATTAAGTATATAAATAATGACACTTTGATTCGTTAATCCGTCAAAATGTTCACTATGGACTCTCTAGATCGTCAACTCCTCGGCTTATTGCGGGATAACGCGCGGACCACGGTGCTGGATTTGGCGTCCACACTCGGCGTTTCGCGGGCGACCGTTCAGAACCGAATGCGTCGCCTAGAGCGCGACGGCGTGATTCTCGGCTACACGGTTCGATTACAGGCGCCGGATGACGCCATGCGCATCCGGGCCTTGATGCTGATTTTGGTCGAGGGTGATGGGGATGCCTTGATCCCGCAGATTCAGGCGGAACCCGCCGTGCGTTTGCTGCACACGACCAACGGGCGATGGGATCTGATCGCGGAAATCGAGACCGATACGCTGGCTGAATTTGATCGGGTGCTGCGTCGAATACGGACGATTCCGGGAGTCGCCAACAGCGAAACGAGTTTGTTGCTCTCGACGCGGGCGTGACCGACCTCGCCGTTGCGATCAGCCGGTGTTTACGAGTTCCATCCGCTCCGGGGCCGGTACACAGTAGATGCGCACCGGCGCCGCTCGGCCGCGCAAACTGAAATTGGGCAACGCAATCATGTCGCCTCGTTCCGCTTCGCCGAGGTCGGACGCCACGTCGGCCGAAAACAGGACTTCGCCGGCGCGGGCGCGATGGCAGAGGCGCGCCGCCACATTGACGGTGTCACCGACCAAGGTCGCGCGACGCAGAGTTTTGGGGCCTAACAGAGATTCGGCCACGTCACCCACGTGTATACCCACGCCGATGCCCGTCGCCACTCGGTGAGCGCGCTCCCAGCGCGTGCCCACGGGATGGAATGCATCGATCATGCGCCGGCCACTCTCGACGGCGGCACGGCCGTCACCGCCGGGCGTGCAGGACTCCAGACCGAACACCGCCATCACGGAATCGCCAGCCAAATTATGGACTTGACCGAGGTTCGCGCCCACGGCGCTGCCGACGATGCCGTAGAACTCGTCCAGCAATTCGGCAACCGCGCTCGGCGACAGGTCTTCGCACAGGGTGGTGTAGCCGCGCAGGTCTACGAAGAGCACAGCGCAGCGTCGCAAGCGGGTCGGGTTTCGAACCGGATCCATCGGGTTCCCAGTTTCCCATCGATTTCAGCGCGAAGGGTACCAAAACCCGGCTGGACTGAAACCACTATCATGCGAACTTCCCTCCGATATCCGGTCCCGCATGTCCTGTACGCCCGATTTATTTGCGGATGATCCGCGCGAACTGCCGGAGGGCTTGGTGCTTTTGCGCCAGCGCACGTCGCTGAAACGGGAGCTTCCCGCGATCCAGGCGCTGGCCGAGATTTCGCCGTTTCGTCGCTTGCAGGTGCCGGGCGGCGGCTACATGTCGGTCGAAACGACCAATGCGGGTGCCGTCGGATGGTGTGCCGATCGTGCGGGGTACCGCTATCTTCCGTGGGATCCGTTGACCGCACGACCGTGGCCCTCCTGCCCGCCCGCGTGGCTTGAGTGTGCTGCGCGCTGGGCGGCCGATGCCGGCTTTGCCGGGTTTGAGCCCGACTGTTGCTTAATTAACCGCTATGACCCGGGCGCCCGTATGGGCGCCCATCGGGATCACGACGAACGCGATTTCAGTCAACCGATCGTGTCGGTCTCCCTGGGACTGCCCGCGACGTTCGTTTGGTACGGGCCTGCGCGAACGGGCCGAGGGCTCCCCATTCCGCTCAGCGACGGTGACGTGCTGGTGTTCGGCGGCCCCGCGCGCCTCGGCTATCACGCGGTGAGGCCGGTGCGTGCCGTGGATGCGCAGTTTGCGAATCGCATCAATCTGACGTTCCGACGCGCGCGATGAGCCCGGTGCCGAAACCGTTTAGGATCGCGCCATGACGCCTCCGACATTGCAGTTGTTACCGGTGCATCCGGGCCGAACCTCGATGACAGCGATCGCATCCGTCTGGGCCGGCATTCGGGTGACGGAACGGTTGGTCGATTTGCAGTACGTTCTGGTGGACGCACGGGATCGGCTGCGATTGCCGGCAGAGGCTTCCGCACGTCGTTGCGACGGTTTGTGGCAGCACACCTGCGTCGAAGCGTTCTTGGGGGTTCCCGGCGGTGAGGCCTATCTGGAGCTCAACCTCGCGCCGAGTGGCGATTGGGCGCTGTACGCCTTTGCGCGCTACCGCGAACGCGGGCCATCACCCGAGACGGACGCCCCCAAGATCCGGACGACGTGGCGCGAGCGCGACCTTGTCATTGACGCCCGTATCGCGCGGGACCGCTGGCCCGTCGCCTTTCGGTCCGGATCTCTGCGTGTCGGGCTCTCGGTCGTGACCGAGGGTCTTACAGGTGCGCTCGACTACTACGCACTTGCGCATCCGCGCGAGGTGCCGGATTTTCACGATGCTCGCGCGCACTTTGCGGAGTGGGGCATCCTCTCGAACGGAACATCGCCATGATTCAATTCGGTATTGATCGGCTGGCCCACGATCCCACGTGGGCGGACCGCCTCGCTGGCCGCCGCGTGGCTTTATTGGGGCACCCGGCGTCCGTGGACCGGAACCTGACGCATTCGCTCGACCTACTGAGTCAGATGCCTTCCGTGCGGCTGACCGCTGCCTTCGGTCCCCAGCACGGTCTCAAGGGTGATCAGCAAGACAATATGAAGGAGACGCCGGACGAGCGCGATCCGTCGCGTGGTATTCCCGTGTTCAGCCTGTACGGGACGGTGCGTCGGCCGACGCTCGAGATGCTCGACACGTTTGATGTTCTGTTGGTCGATTTGCAGGATTTGGGCTGTCGCATTTACACCTTCCTCACGACCCTTCGATACGTCATGGAGGCTGCCGCGCACACCGGCAAAACTGTCTGGGTGCTCGATCGTCCGAATCCGGCGGGTCGGCCCGTCGAAGGATTTGCGTTGCGCGCCGGCTGGGAAAGTTTCGTTGGCGCGGGTCGCTTCCCGATGCGCCATGGGCTGACCCTCGGTGAGGCGGGCGATTGGTTCCGTCGTGAGTTCGCACTCGACGTGGATTACGACGTTGTGCCCATGACGGGCTGGGCGCCCCATTCGCGACCGGGATTTGGTTGGCCATTGGAGGAGCGCAGCTGGGTGAATCCGAGTCCCAATGCAGCGAGTCTCTCGATGGCGAGGGCATACGCGGGGACTGTCATGCTGGAAGGCACAACGCTTTCGGAAGGTCGGGGCACCACCCGCCCGCTCGAAGTGCTGGGCGCGCCTGATCTCGACGGGACGACTCTGTTAGCCGAGATGGCGCGCATTGCGCCGCACTGGCTCTCCGGCTGTCGGCTGCGTCCTTGCTGGTTTGAACCGACGTTCCACAAGCACGTGGGGCGGTTGTGCGGCGGCTTCCAGATACACGTCGACGATCCCGCCTACGATCATTCCGCGTTCCGTCCGTGGCGCCTGATCGCCGCCGCGTTCAAGGCCATCCGTCGCTTGCAGCCGGACTATCCGCTGTGGCGCGATTTTCCCTACGAATACGAGATCGGTCGGTTGGCCATCGACGTGATCAACGGGTCCCCGCTGTTGCGCGAGTGGGTGGACGATCCCACCGCCGCGGCGGGCGACCTCGACAACGTGGTGAGCGCTGACGAGGCCGCCTGGGTGCAAGAAATCACGCCGTCGTTGCGTTACCGCTGAATCAGCGCGCGCCGGCCGGAACGGGGAAGCCGCGCTTGCGCATGAGTGCGGCGATCCCCGGATCACGTCCGCGAAACGCACGGTAAGCATCGGCGGGGTCCACCGTATTGCCGACCGACAAGACTTCGCGGCGCAGCCGCTCGGCAACGGCCGGATCGTAGGGCCCACCGGCCTCGGTGAACGCTTCCCACGCATCGGCCGACAACGTGTCCGACCACAGGTAACTGTAGTAACCGGCGGAATAATCGTCCCCGGAGAACACGTGAGCGAATTGCGGCGTGCGGTGGCGCATCACGATTTCGTGGGGCATCCCTAAGGCCGCGAGCGTGTCACGCTCGAAGGCGCGCGGATCCACCGGTTTGTCGCCGAGCAAGTGGAGCTTCATATCAATCAGCGCGCTCGAGAGGTACTCCACCGTCTTGAAGCCTTGATTGAAGGTCTCGGCCGCGTGGATTTTGGCGACCAGCGCGTCGGGTATCGGCTCGCCGGTCTGATAATGAACGGCGAAGCGTTGCAGCACTTCGGGCGTTGAGAGCCAATGCTCGAGCAGTTGCGACGGGAACTCCACGTAATCACGGGCGACGGAGGTGCCCGAGAGTGTGGGATACGTCACGTTCGAATTCAGGCCGTGCAGCGCGTGACCGAATTCGTGAAAGAGCGTGACCGCATCCTCCCAACTGATGAGGACAGGTTCATTGCCGGCGCCGTGAATGAAATTGGCGTTATTCGACACGATGGTGGTCACGTCACCGTCGAAGCGCTCCTGGAGGCGGTATTCGTTCATCCACGCACCCGAATGCTTGCCGGTGCGGGCATAGGGATCAAAGTACCAAAGCCCGACGTGGTGCCCATCTCGCGTGACTTCGAAGACGCGTATGTCCGGGTGAGCCACTGGCACGGTACCGACCGGGACCGCCTCGAAATGCAGTCCAAACAATTGGCCGGCGACCCAGAACATGCCCTCGCGCAGTTTTTCGAGTTGCAGGTACGGCTTGACCGCGTTCGCGTCGAGATCGTATTTCTCGCGACGGACGATCTCCGCGTAATACCGGTAGTCCCAGGGCTCGATGGCTTGGTGAGGCTGATGGGCGGCATCGGCCTCACGATCGGCAATGACCTGCATGTCCGCCACTTCCTGGTGTACCCGTGCGACGGCTGCCGGCCATACGGCCTCCATCAGCGCAACCGCACGGTCCGGTGTCTTGGCCATCGTGTCTTCCACGCGCCAGTGCGCATGGGTCGGGTAGCCCAACAGCTTTGCGCGCTCGGCGCGCAGCGCCAAAATGCGCGTGATCGTTGCGTTGGTGTCGTGAGCGTCGCCGTTGTCACCGCGGCTCACAAACATGCGCCAGACTTTTTCTCGCAAGTCTCGGCGCGGCGAGTATTCGAGAAACGGCTCCACGCTGGAGCGCGTATTGAGAACGGCGCCGGCAGCGTCCAAGTGACGTGCCGCTGCCGCCGCTCGCAATGCATCGCGCACCGAGTCCGGCAGCCCGACGAGATCATCGGAGGTCGGGAGCGCCACGTAGCGCTCTCCTTCGTCTGCCAAGAGGGCTTGGCCAAACGAGGTGAAAAGACCCGCCAGCTCTTGGTTGATCGCCGAGAGGCGATCCTTTTGTGCTGCGTTGAGGCGTGCACCCGAGCGGGTGAAGTTGGTGTAGACGACCCACACCAGGCGTTGCTGCTCCGGCGTCAGGTGCGACGTGGTTCGCGCGGCGTACACGGCCGAGATGCGCGCGTACAGCGCACCGTTCTGCGTAATGGCGTCGCTGTGAGCGGCCAGGAGCGGGGCCACGTCGCGTTCGACCGCTTGGACCTTCTCGTCGCTGAGGGTGGCGGCGTAAATCGAGAAGATCGTCGCCGCTCGATTCAGGCTGCGGCCACTGCGCTCCATAGCGGCAATCGTGTTATCGAAGGTCGGCGGCTCGGGGTTCTGAGCAATCTGCTCGATTTCTTCGAGTTGCGCCTTCATTCCCGCTTCGAGTGCTGGACGAAAATCCTCGGCATGGATTTTGTCGAACGGGGGAACGCCACCGTACGGCCCGCTCCA